>Ga0307508_10000225_pt1 | contig 68656 bp, 80 predicted proteins | sample 9_EM_MG_FD_203089 | JGI IMG/M metagenome (GOLD analysis project Ga0307508, IMG submission 203089) | Populus trichocarpa ectomycorrhiza microbial communities from riparian zone in the Pacific Northwest, United States - 9_EM | ecosystem: Host-associated > Plants > Roots > Unclassified | place... | reverse complement strand
TTTCTATCACTGCCCGCACTGCGGGCAGTGAAAGAGGCCTGTGGGTCAAACTTGTACCCTGTCGATGGTATTCATGGTATATAAAAGGTTGACCCCTGTTTTCCATGGTATATAAAAGGTTTTCTCGTATTATCTCATGCAAGACGCACGGTTTTTTTTGGCGGTAAGCGCCGTCTTGGCGCTGAATAAATGCGCACTAGTGCACTTATGGCTAGCGCGCCTGGGATTTTCGACGTCACGGGACTCAACTTTCGGCCGAGTGAACGCGTCTCTCGATCAATAGAACCTACCACACAACAAGATAACCACCAACGTGAGTAGCATTGTGACATTCGATACAGGGCATGTTGTGGACGATATGGGAATACAAATACTGATAAGAAACCCGATGGTGCCAGGCTAGCATCCACGATCAAGGCTCCCCGCCGCCAGCGCACCGCCGCTTCCCACCATCACCTACAGCCCGTGTTCACCACCTCCGTTCTCGACTTCCCGGTACCATCTGTACCTTTCCACCAACTATCAAAGATATTCTCTGCCGTCAGCTTATTACTGTCTCGTCGCCCCGCTTCGACCGGCCCCCGCCGCCCGTCCCGCCGAGGATGAGTCAGCTAGCAAGTCAGCTCTGCAGTTGAAGTCGCTGAAGCTACACGATGGATTCCACGCCCCGCAGCGACGTCATCCCGAGCAAAGGGATCGCCCACTGTTGAATTCAAGCTGGGAGTCCTTGCATGGGTTCAATAATCAATTGCGAGGTTGACTGCTCAGACATACGAGTTGCAGTTCTCACAAATCACTGACACAGAGGAATGTGGCGAGGGTGATGGTGTTGAGTATGACTTTCGTTGGCAGGATGAAGATCTTTAGTGGCATGTTCCTCTGGCCACCTCTTTGGTACATAGATGATAAGAAATTCAAAAAATTGAAATTAGCGCGATTTTGATATTGCGCTAGTCCCGAAGCGCGCTGGTGCACGTTAGTGCTCGCTTACCGCCAAAAAAAACCATGCATCTATATCTAGATCATGGCACAGTCGGTTTCCTGTCCGCTGTCCGCGCGGTGGCAGCACGCTGCAAGTTCCCCATTGCCCTCCGCCCAGGCCAGTCCCCAGAATATGCGATGCGCACCAAGGAAATAACAAAGGAAAAGAACCAAAGGTAGGAAACCAGAGAGCGCCGCCCTCCTACTCCCCCCCTGCGGACACCATGAAGTCAGGCGTAGGGAGGAATAGCGGGAGTTCCCCGACGCCCAGCTCCTCCGCCTCTGCCCCCTGCTCCTCCTCCCACTCCCGCAGCTCCTGCTCTGACAGCTCGCTCACCGTGTCTTCCGCAGCCGGCACTCGCCTCCCCACATCCGTAGAAGTAAGGAAGTCCAGTACCGCCCGACTGCACCTCTCATCTGCCAGGAGGTCTCGGATCCTCCACCGGTCCTTCCACCTCCCAGTCTCCTTCCGCACCTCCACCCACAGAATCTTCTGCTGGGCCTTCCACTCCAGACACACCTCGAAGAGGTGCTCCCGGGCCTGACTCCGATACCGGCACCACCAGCACTGCGGGGTGCCCGGTTCTTCGTCCAGCGGAGGCACTGTCCGGACAGGCAGCGCCCTGTCTTGATCTGGTAGAACCTTGAGGCAAGCCTCTTGGTGCTCCCCGCAACCATGCCATCGGGCTTCTGGCTTTCCGGTATCCGATATCTCGTCTTGGAGGTCCGGCCCCCAGCCCATTGCCGCGCCTCCACGCACTTCTCCTCCGCGATCTCCCCGCTTGAGGTGTGCAAGAGATCTTGGGAGAGACATTGCGCGCGCCTCGCCCCGATCCAGAAAGCGCAGCCATTCTGCCCCACGGGCGTCTGGCTCCTCTGCCGCAAGCTTGGCCCATTCGTCGGCCTTTTCATTGCCGGCAACTCCCTTGTGGGCTGAGCACCACCGAATCTCGATGATGATGCCTGGCCTCGCCCTCCGCAGTGTGACGATGTGTTATCTTGCCGGAGCGCATATTGCTGCGAGGGCCGGGCTCCTCCAAAGCCATTCGTCTTATGGCTGCTTGGGCATCCGTAAAAATCGTGACCTGCTCCGGCGTTGTCTGTCTTCTCTGCACCATAGGCCTCCTGGTTACAGCCCATGTGGGTTTTGATGCCCACCCAGGCCTGACCCTTCTTCCATACCACCGAGCACCCTGCCGCACTGCTGTCGAGGCGTGACCCGTCGGTGAACATGGTGACTCGTGAGTCCCGGTCGATCCTTCTCCGCCCCAGCCTTCGCCTCGTCCTCCTCCTCTTGTAGCAGCTCTACGTTGAGGGTTTCAGGCTCCTCTAGCAGAACGGAGAGCCAGATCGGAAATCGCCATTGAAATCCGATGGTGCCCTATCCCCGCTTCGACCGGCCCCCACCACCCCCCCCGCGGCCGCGCCCCAGAAAACGAGAAGGCTGACCAGTGGGCCAAGATGGCAGCGGATGAACCCGGCTCGCATGGAGTGGAATGGATGCAATACGGAGGCCGGTACGGTAGACTGGAACTGCGGGGGGGGGGGAGGCCGGCCGAAGTGGGGCGACGCGACGATAACAGATCTCGGCGGGGAGATGGCGGGAAGCCAATGAGTGGGCGGATTCTCGGGTCTCTCGGAAGAAATACCAGCACTGCCGGCAGGGAAAGGCGTACCGGAGACCGGATCCATCTCTGGCGAATATCAGCAAACGGCTGGCGGCGAGATTCTACCAGTCAAAGACAGGCCATCGCCTCACCTCAAGCGGGCGACGAACATGCCCACAGCCAAGTGCTGGTGGTGACCGTACCGGAACCAGACCCGGGAGCACCTCTTCAAGCGCTGCCCCCACTGGAAGGAGGAAGAATCGGTTCAGAACCCGAGACCTCTTCGCAGATGAGCGGCGCAGCCAGGCGATCCTAGACTCCTCCTATCTACCACAGACGTGGGACGAAGGGTGGGGCTGGAGAGGGCTGCGGAAGAGGTCCAGAGCGAGGAGCCCGCGTCGGAGCTCTGGGAGCGGGAGGCGAGAAAAGAGGAGAAGAGGTTGGACGTGGACGAGCAGGGAGAAGTAAGCAGGACGGAGGGCAGGGGAGCTACAGCGAGCCACCTGCAGGCTGATCGAGGTCGGGGTGGACAGTGGCCAGGTCGGGTGGTTGGTACACCGCCATAGTCTACAGGCTGAGTGCGGGTAGGGTTAAACAGAACCAAACCCAAAAAAGAAATCAGCACAGCCCAAGGCCCTATGGGATGTAAGCGGGCGCCACATGCCGTTGGCTTGAAACCCGCAGGCGCCTGGGATGTGGCGGAAATCTATTCGTCGTGTTTCCGACACTCCGGGAGCCGCGCTAGGGGCGGATGGGCGAGGACGGATCGTGTAGCAGTGCAAGAGTGCAGTCGGCGACGGAACAAACAACGGGATGCGGTGGGGAGCCTTTTTTGTCATTATTATTACCCATTTATTCATAAGCCGCGCGATAAATGTGGAGGGGGAGACGTACGCGGATGCGACAGTGTCGACGTGGGGGCGACGGTGAAGCCCCCTCGCCGCTCCACACAACACAACAAAAACAGCCGGGTCCTTTCAACTTCTCCACGGATGGACAAGAGTTTCGCGGTTGCGGAAGACAATCAGCAGTGCATCTCCGTCCGTGTACAGGCCCATGCACCGCGGCCCCAGTCACTTCTCGGACAACCGACCAACCGCTGTGCAATTGGTGCGGCCCAGCTGGACAGCTAGCGTTTGAACGCGAATTCTGCAGCGGGGTGCCGGTTTCCGAGGGGGATCGTCGACGCAGCAGCGGGAGGCTGCCGTGCTCCTGTCCCCGGTTCCAGGGAGCAGCTGTACTGTTTCGTCGCGATCGCAGGAGCCCGAGCGGGTAAATCTATATATGCATGCACTATACGAGGCTCAGTTAGTACTTTCCGCGTTCTTCTCGAGCGAGCGAGGGCTTGCCATGCACGCATCCATCCTTGCTCTCCCTCGGCGAAGGCCCTCAGCCGCGCCCAGCCGGACCGACAAGCGACAACCCCCTCCTCCCCTCTCCCCGCTCCCTCGAACAGAACTGGTCCGCGCGGCAGGAGCACCAGCACTCCCGCAAGACTGCGGCCCGTACGTGACTCGGCCCGAAGACCGATCGGCCGTTTGGCGCTTCCGTCCGCAGAGCGCCGCTCGGCTCCAGCGCAGGACGGCGGCGACGGGGTGGTTGGCCGCCGTTGCTGGAGGGTGGAGAAGTGAGACGGCACGCATGCAGTGGCGGTCGGTACGCGGCCGCGCTCTTGACGGAGGGAGTGACGTGCCGTGACTCGGTACGGCAAGGCGTCGCCTGGGCACTACGGGATTGATGGGCACGAGCGCACGGCGCCTCGACCGGATGGCACGGAGGAGACGAAACGGAAGACATGCGTCCTGTTTTCGGCACTATGTAGGTACGTACATGCGCAACGCTCCGCCCCCTCCCGTCCAAAGAAACCCCCCCAAGCGCTCCCCGTCACGCGTAGTGCGGACACGTCGTGGCGTGGGCCGTGTTGCCGATGGCGCGGATCTCGGCGTACGCGGCGAGACACAGGAAGCAGAACTCGTGCGAGCACTTGGAGCAGGTCATGTGCTCGCAGCCGCTGATCTTGTGGATGTCGAAGCGGCATTTGGGACACGGCTTGGACGTTGAGCGGACGAGGGCCTCGCTCAGGGGCGCGTCCTGCAGCAGGCCGAGGCGCACGCGCGCGGCGTCGACGTCGGCACACGAGCGGCCGGCGTGGTAGGGCTCGTCGCGGTGGTTGAAGCAGACGAACCTGGCGCATTCGGTGCAGCGCATCCACGGGCGCTCGGCGCCGCCGTCGTGGAGCTGCAGGGCGCCGCAGCTCGGCGTCGGGCAAATGATCCAGTCCGGGTGGTCGCGTAGGAAGCGGCGCTTGCGACGCAGCGTGTATCGGCGCAGCTGGTGGGTGGTGGCGAAGCGCTGCACGTCGGCGGCGGACAGAGGCTTGCGGCAGTCCGGGCAGCACGGGTCGATCCACGCAGTGCCGTCGAGCGCGTGCGCGAGCATCGCGCGCAGGCACGCGTGGCACAGCGTCGGCGCGTGGCGGCAGTCGTCCGTCAGCCGTGGCGCGAAGCCGCTCTCGGGGGCCGTCTCGAGACACGTGCAGCACTTGGTCGCGGCTGGCGCGGCCGGAAACAGCGAGCCCAGCGCCGGCAGCGGGATGTCGCGCGCGACGCCGTGCTCGTTCGCGCGGAAGAGCACGCGGATGTCGGCGTAGCCCAGCTCGCGCCCGCACAGCTCGCCGGGACACCGCACCCACGTACCCGACACCGTGCCCGCGATGCGCGCCTGGATGCACGACAGACACACGAAGCACTTCTCGTGCACGCGGCGCGACAGCCGCGACAGGCCCGGCGTCTCGTGGAAGTAGATGGGCGCGAAGTCGCCGCAGCCGCCGCAGAGCTTGGGCGAGGCCGCGGGCGCCGGACCCGCCGCTTTGGCCGGCGCTGGTGCGCGGTCCCGCAGGTGTCCGCTCGGAAAGAACATGGTCCGGAGTTGTCGGAGGGGATGAGGGTTGGGAGAGGCTGCGAGCCAGCAGGCGGAAGAAACCGACAGCACTCGCGCCGCGAGCTGGCTGCGAGCGCAGATAATAAGCAGCCGGCCCACCGCGCGGGGTGGGATGCGGAGCGGGGCACCACACACACCACCTGTCTGCAGCCGGCCGCTGCGTCGAATCGAATCGCCGTTTCGTTTCTTTTTCTTCCCTCGCACGAATGCCGGCTGCATCAAGGCTGTGCTGCGTTGGCTGTTTCTTGACCAACGGCTAGCCGTGCGCAGACAGACAGGGTGTGCAGTTGCATCGGGCACCGCATCCACTCGGCTCGCTCCGGACTGCACTGGCCAGTGTGCATGTACCCCGCATCACTTCCGCAAGCAGGAGGAATCTGCACAACGCTGCAGTGGCCACGACCGCCCTCCTCTCTCCGCAGCGGACAGGCCGCGGAGTGGCTGTCCGCTGGGCGACGGCGAGTTCCGTCCCGGGTTCTGATTGGAATGGCCGCTATCGCGATGATCGTCGGTGCATCGCTCGTCCGAAAAACAAAACCGATCAAGCTCGATGCGGATGCAGGCGGAACAGAGCTGCGGAGAAGCCTGTCCGAGTCGTGACTCGTGGGGGCGAGTGGTGGATCCAGCGCGAGGCGTCGTTAGTGTGGGCGCGTGAGATATGTATGTAGTTACCACACAATTACCTAGTTACTTAGTTAGTAGATACTCGGCGGTATTGGAAAATGTTGTCCGGCAGGAGGAGATAAGTATGTAGTTACCACATAACTACCTACCTAGTTACTTAGTACTCGGCGGTATTGGAAAATGTTGTCCGGCAGGAGATAGCAGTACGTAGCAGCGTCGGAAGCGCGAGGAAAGCAGACAGAAAGGGAGAAAAAAAACTGCCACAGTCTTTGGAGTAACTACATAGCTAATACGTCCACTTTGCGAGTTCAAGGACCCATGAGGCACGGCGCTGCCTACGCATCGCCATCACAAGCGTGGGGACCGGTAGTGCCGACACGCCCGCTTGTGGGCGTGATTCCCGACATCGTAGATGCCCCTGGCGCCGTGGTAGGGCACCGCGCAACAGTAGCAAAACGAAGTTTTGCAGCGGCAGCAAACTATGTGGTCACACCCTTCACTCTTGAAGACGGCGGCGGTGCAGCCGGGACAGTGCTTGGCCATAGCGCCGATGTGGGCTTCGGAGGCCTTGTCGTCTTGCTGGTGCTGGTGCTGCAGGACGTCGTACTGGGTGCAGGTGACGTCTGCGTGCCAGAGCCGCGAATGCGTGTAGCACTGCTTCGTGCCGCACTGCACACAGGTGATGATGGGGGCGTCGTCGCCACTGGCGTGCAGCTGGCCCGCGCCGCACTTCGCGTTGATGCAGTCGCGGTACTCCTGCGTCGACCGCAGGTACCGCAGCGCCATCCGTTGCTCGAGCAGCTGCGCCTGCTCCTGCCAGCCCAGCAGTTGCACATCGGTCGAGCGGAGCTCGCTGCCGCAGTCCGGACACGTCGGGAACACCCACTCCTTGGCCGCGAACGCCGCTTTCAGCAACCTCCTTGCGCACAGCAGGCAGCACGAGCACGGGTGCTCGCAATCCGGCGTCAGCGGTTGCTCCGGGAAGAGGGATCGGCGCATAAGCCCCAGACAGACAACGCATGTGTAGTCTGCGTGGACTGGCGCGGCTGGCTTCTCGGGCTGGCTGGTGCTAGCAGCGGCTGCGGTGGGGACGGCGGCTGCGGCGGCACTGGTGGCGGTGGTGGTGGCGGCACGTCGCCACATTTTGACCAATATATCGAATATTAGTCTGTCAATATCAGCTTGGTACTCGGATCGGATCGGAGAAGGCGGTAAAAGATCACCAGCGCTTGATGTGGGCGTCGTGTCGGCAGGTGGATGCGTCAAACGTGGGTGAAGGTGCACAGGAGGAACGTCGAAAGCAAGCACTTTATATGTATGTACGCAGCTGGCGGTAGAGCTCAGCCAGCCAACGGGAAGGAGAACAGTGTGCACTCGAAGCGCATGGCGCCGGAGGGTATGTGCCAGCTGGTTGTGGAGTCGTGTCGTGCTGTGTCGCTTGCAGTAGGTTTTGGCGCGGGCACTGTTTCTCCAAGTCGAACCTGTCCGACCCATGGAAGCAGCAGAGTCTGTGGGCGGCTGCTGGAACGTGCTCTCCCAAAAGGCGGTTTTGTGTATGTCTGCGGCTGCGTTGAAATGCGTGCGGGGACAGCGCTGCCGACAGAGCGAGATGGCGTCGTCGTCACCGCCCACTACCAGCGCACACACCACGGGGGGGGGGGGGGCTCCGCAACGGCGACATACCGCGACGACATCCACGGTTCTGCAGTGTTCGAGTTGCGGATGGTCCAAATCCAGCAGCGGCAGCCACAAACCCGGTGAAGTGAGCAGTCGGACCTCCAAATACCTGGAAGCTTCTCACCAGGTGCGAACGGACCTTCAGCGGATGGTCGAAGAAGCGGCCGGACCGGGAACGCCTCGACCTCCGTGGACGCGTCCAGTGGGGTAGAGGAGGGTAAACGGCTGGTTGCGGAGCTTTCACCGCCGACCTGCGGAATATATAGTCGACTCCAGCATGCGCAGACACCAACAACGGTCCGGCTTCTCAACCCCAAGCCCGGCGGAAGAGCGCGCTTCCACCAATGCACGGTCGATCTCCAACCCGCGGGCCGCGCACGCGACTGCTCTTGCGCCTCGTCACAGGCACACACTGACTCGCACGGCACGGGGTTAGCCACATCTCTCATTCGGGATTACGGACGCGGGGAATGCGAAGCCCTGGGTCTGTCGCTGCTGAGGATGGGCGAGGCGATGTGTATACATACATACAAGTGCGTTGCTGCCGTGACCGTGATGCCAGAACAGGTACTTCATAACTAGAAGCGAGAAACAGGTAACTAGAAGCGAGACGCGCTGCAAAATTCTAATACCCCGTGCCGAATCTCCCTCTAAAACGTCACAACGGAGGGAAAAGAGAAATACCAAGAAGGATAGAGAAATAGAGAAGTAGATGGAGAAATAAAAGATAGAGATACAATTGTGACGGCAATTTTTTTCTGCCGCGCATATCTGATGTCCAGTGCGTCTAGGCGCGCACACGTCCACCAGATAATATCTACTTCTCCCTTTGTTCATTGCACCAACTCATCCCTAGGGTCTGTTCGGGGGCCCTCGGTTTGGTGCCAGAGGTTCAATGAGAACCGGCCCCGACCCGAACCGGTTGCAGGGGCGGGCATGTGGCCACGGCAGCAGAACCACCGATGACCTTGGTCCTCAGGATGTCAAAGGGGTTGCTGTTCGATGTGCGGGGGGTCAGCAGGACCAGTCTTCCGGAAAGCACACTCTCAATGTTGGCTTCTGCACACGCTCGTGCCCAGGCCTTCTTACAGAAGGTGAGAAACTGTCGATGACTGTTACCGACATCGGCCGCCAGAAAGTAGTCTTCAACCACTTTGCTGTGCTCCTTCTGCACGCGCGAAAAGACCGACATCCTGCGACTGAACAAGGTGTGCGGAGTGCGTATTTGTAGGGAGACTGGAGACGCAGAACTGGCAGAACTTTACGTGGGCGTGAGATATCCAAGGGGTATCAGAGTTGCTTTTTGCCTGGTTGTATGAACTGCCTGCTCATTGGATCGTAGCGGAAGAGGACTGTGTATCGCGCGATCGATGACAAAGCAAAAAAAAAAAAGTGCCCGGACGAGTATTCCTTCAAGCGGAGACGTCCCGAATGGAAGAGAGCGGACCAGGGAAGGATACCATGTAGAAGTGCCGACCAACTACTGCCAGCGAATCTTCACACCGATAACTGCATGCAAGAAAGCGTAACATGTAGATGATCAGGTAAACATACATAGAGCCTCATCGGACTTCCTCCACAGAGGCCGGCTCCCGCCCACCTGATACATTTCGGACATCCCGCAAGAGAAAACTCTGCCCCGTAGTCTCGCCCCCGGGCATCGCCCGCCGGACGCGGGCATAGCCGGGTGCAGGTTTTGCGCCTCCACGCAACAGCGCTCGCAGCACGGGTGGATAGCCCTGCTGTAATAGTGAGTGCGGAATGCAATACATATGAAGTGGTGCCTGCATACGAATGGAGCGAAAAGACGCGTCATAACCCCCATAGCTCGCGCCAAGCGTTCTGCCCGTCATGAACACAGAAAAAGCAGTAAACCTTGGTAGAAACGAAAGAGAGAAATGCACCCTTTCCATGCACAATACCTGTGATGGGCCCAGATACGTAAAACCAAGCCCAAGTTCGATGGGATCGCCCACAAAACAATTGATGAGTGACGACCACTGACGTCAAAAGCCATGGCTAGGGTTCTCTAGCCGACTTCTAGATATGTACATACCTATAGGCGGAAAATATTGCAGCCATGCGGCGGTTCCCTGTGGCGATCTGCCAAGATATCTTGTTTTCGATCCACACTTGTGACATCACCGCTATTGCCCATTGCCATAAAAACCACGCATCTCCGTTGGACCGCTCCGCGCCGAACGTTCGATTCGAACACCCACATCATACCGACGATTCCAACAACCCACAACCCACATATCAAAACCCAAACGCAATGGACTACGTCACGAACCTCACTGGCGGCGGCAACGCCGAGAAGAAGCCAGAGACCACGCAGGCGAAGAGCGGAGGCTTCATGGACAGCATCAACGGAGCTCTCGGCGGCGGCAAGAAGAGCGAACAGAAGGAGGATGTCCTCGACAAAGGTCCGTCCTGAACCGCAGTTTTCCATTTGCAACATGCAGGAACGGCTCCAACTGACGAGAACCGAATGCGCAGGTATCGACTTCGTCCAGGAGAAGTTTCTCGGTGCTGGCCCACAGGACAACGAGAGTGCGATCGAACAGGCCAAGGACGAACACATCAGCGATTGTGAGTTGCTTCCTTTTCGATATTGCCTCCGCCGAGGGTGTGGCGCCGCGTCCTTAGAACTAATGCGAGCTACGCAGTCATCCGCGGTCAATACAAGTCGGCCACCGGCAGCGAGATTCCAATCAAGGATAAATAGGTAGCGGAGCTGGGCTTTGGCAAGAATATAGCAGTCTCGGAATAAATATCGACGTGATTTCCGCTGGGCTTTGGCAAGAACAGCAGTCTCAGAATAAATATCGACGTGACTTCCGCCTGGCTTTGGCGCAGTGCATCGATTGGAAACATGCGAACCTATCATGATGTTTGCGCTTCGCTGAACTCCCCTCTCGGACTGCATCATAGGTCCACAGCTGTAGGACCTTTTCGGTGGCGAATAAAAGGAGGGAAGAGACAGCATTTCATACCCGTAGCCGCGCTTAGCCGATGCCTCAGTAGGCTACGGCGTACAGACGGCAGTCAAACGAGTTTCCGATATCTTAAAAGCATATAGCGGACGCAAAGCCTTACTTTCCCGTGTTGGCACAACAAACTGGCCAGCTGGGTCACGTCGTTGCCATCTCCATGCAAAACGTGTCTCACTTCAGCCCGGTCTTGGTTCCAACCCCCAGCTACAACCCCTGTGACACTCTACACCTTTGGGTGGATTTCGCCACTCTCCCCTCTTTAATCTCCCACCGCTGTCTCCACGAATATTAGCCTTCACCCTGTTCTCACAATCCCTATCAACTTAAACCCGCTTCCGTTATCGTCGCTGAAGACTCGTCCTCGCTCCGCAGGAACTCCTTTCAACGGTTCCGTCACAGTACGGCAAAGAATCTCTCGAAATGCCCACCCGGTACCCAATGGAGGTGTGGATAGGAAACGAGTGCTACCAGATCCGCACAAAAGCAGAGCTGGAAGTGGCGCTATGTGAGATCGACACGGTAGGGGGAGAGCGGGTGCCGCTTCGCATATTCCATCGCTGACGAGCAGGCAGAGAGATGGAGCGGTGGTCTTCAAGTTCGTATCTTCCCGACAGGTGCTGGTTCTGTGTCCATATTTACTCGATATAGCTTCACACAGGACCTAGAGGCAGATATACTACTTCCCCTCTTCTCCCGATTCGGGGTGTCCCTAGGGCTGGTCAGGCTACCTTTGATTCCAGGCTCTTTGAATGCGCCAGAAACAGGCGATCTTGCAAATTTTTCGGCTATGTACGAGAGCCCCAGCTGCTGCAAACCGTGCTCTGGGTGTCTTAGGTGTCCCTCATATAACTGTGATGATTGCCCGCCCGGGGGCTGCAGCTGCAACAATGCCCGGGCGATCTCGCGCCCCGTTGCGGTACGCGCCCTGAACTGTTTGCTGTCGACATTACTGATCGAAAAGATCGCGTTTCTTGGGTACAAATTCCTGCGTACGAGGAGGTGCCTTCCCAGGCGGGACAACAGGCACCTCCAGGCGTCACATTGGCGCATATCACCTCCACAGATAATCTGATATCGTTGTATACCGATAATTCAACGTGAGTTTGTGGACCAGTGTAGCAAGCACAAAATCCTGACATGAAGCCGCAATTTTATCCGCCGCAAGCGCCTTGCCTTCTGGTTCCTGACCGACAAAGCCGGCCGCAAGTATTTCTTCAACTATCGTTGGAAGGCTAGCGAAAACTAAGCCATACACGCAACCACGCATGCATCGATTCTAGCTTCCTGTCTCAATGGTGTGTGCGATGACTGGGACAAATTGATCGATTGCTACAAGCAATTGCTGACCGAAGCAGTACGTCTTTGATGCCTGGAATGACTACATAGTGTACGAAACTCAAGTTGGTGATAGAGCAAAAAAATTATGAGCGATCGCGAGTTGAACCATCAACATCTCATTCGGTTGTTGGTCAGCATCGCCGACGTAGCCTCTAGACTGGAAACTGCGCAGCGCGAACAAATTCAAAGCACCAGGCAGCTCGCTAAGGACTTTGATATGAAGCGGGATTAACGCCTGGGAATCGAGGACGAGGCCTTAGAGCGGGGAGAAGAAGAAATTTCTGACGTGGAGAGCCAGCGCAAGCCTTATCGTCCAAACTGATCCCGCCGCGCCGAATACCCCTACGGAAACTATCATAGGCTGCCGCACGCCAACCCGCTTTTGGGGTGGCTACCAGCGAGAGTTCCACGGAAGCACCGCCGACATGAGCGCAAGGCGCCACAAGCAGAACGAGAAGGAGGCGGCGGTGATCTGATTCGAGCGATGGAACGGCTTGTGGGTGTCAGCAACACCTTCATCAGCAAAAAATCGAAAACTGCTCCCGGTGCTCCCGTAGCTCCCGTAAGGATTTGGAAAAAAAAAAGTTGTTTATTTTTAGCGAAATGTTAGTTCAAATTTATGTCTCACATGTAAAAAAAAAAAAGCAATATACTTCAACTTTCCGTTTTTTTGCTGATGTTAGAAAACGGGGTGGTCAAGAGAATCGACGTCTTGCTTCAACGAGTACATATTCCATGATGTTGTTCTGTTGCAATGGTTCATCTAACAATCTGAACTTAGGCATCCAACATCGTCTCCATCGACGAGGTATATAAAGCCCGAGAGCAGAATTCCAGCATCAAGAGGCTGTCATGGATCACCGTACTCCTACCTACCGTACTGTTCCAGTCAATATAGCTAACCATGAAGCTCTCTTAGTTCATTTTCCTGCTTTCACTATTCGTCGCGGTAAGCCATCCTCTTCCGAAGACTTAAGGAGTAGCAATTATCTGACACCCTAATAGAGCTTGTACGGCATGAATGTGGACGTGCTTGCGAATAACCCCAGATGGACCACCTATTTCTTCATTGCTGTGCCAGTGTTTGCAGTCGTGATGACGGTGGTCATACCACTGAAGCGCCTGAAAAATGCCACCGAAAACCCACCGGGGGTCATGGCTGGCATACTGAAACTGATTCGTCGGCTCAGACGCAAGTCTAAAATTTCTGACGAGGAATGTCAGTTTTCTTCGTCTATTGCGGATCCCCGGTACAACAAGCCCTTCATTGATGCAATCCTCCCAGGAAACAATGCAATGGTCAAACATCTCCTGAGTCTTGGAATCGTTGATGTCAATTTTCATGACGGGAAAATGACAGGATCGCAATATGCAGCTACCGCTGGCAATAAAGCTCTTGTCCAAAATCTACTGGAGAACGGGGCCAACGCCGACGCAGGGGCAGGACGAGTTGACGGAACAACAGCCTTACAGGTAGCATCGGCGAGAGGCCACCTTGCAATAGTGGATCAGCTTCTAGAGAAGGGGGCCAGCGTCAACGCAGAGGCAGGAGATGGGTGCGGAACAACAGCCCTACAATCAGCATTGGAGGGAGGCCATCTTGCGGTAGTGGATCGGCTTCTGGAAGAGAGGGCCAACGTCAACGCAGCGGCAGGAGGCGATCACGGGAGAACAGCTCTACAGGCAGCTTCGGAGGGAGGCCATCTTGCGGTAGTGGATCGGCTTCTAGAAAAGAGTGCCAACGTCAATGCAGAGGCAGCAGAGTGTCACGGAAGAACAGCCCTACAAGCAGCATCGGAGGGAGGATATCTTGCGCTAGTGGATCGGCTTCTGGAGAAGGGGGTCAATATCAATGCAGCGGCAGGATGGATTCGCGGAAGAACAGCCCTACAGGCAACATCGGCGGGAGGCCATCTTGCTGTAGTGAATCGGCTTCTGGAGAAGGGGGCCAACATCAACGCAGCGGCAGGATACGACTATGGAAGAACAGCCCTATAGGCAGCTTCGGAGGGAGGCCATCTGGCGGTAGTGGATCGGCTTCTGGGGAAGGGGGCCAACGTCAACGCAGAGGGAACAGAGTATTACGGAAGCATCGGAGGGAGGCCATCTTGCGGTGGTGGATCGGCTTCTAGAGAAGGGGGCCAACGTCAACGTAGAGGCAGCAGTTATTTTAGGAAGAACAGCCCCACAGGCAGCATCAGAGGGAGGCCATCTTGCGATAGTTGATCGGCTTCTGGAGAAGGGGGCCAACGTCGACGCAGAGGCAGCAGGTGTTTTAGGGAACACAGCCATGCAGGCAGCATCTGAGCGAGGTCATCTTGCGGTAGTGGAACGACTGCGGAGAGATAAGGTGTAGTCCGTCTCTCAGAAGCGACCTTACCACTGACTGTACTGACGTTCTTCTCAGGTCTGCGCACCCTCGGTAGTGGGATACCCAAGTTCAGGGGTACGCCGGTGTCGGTCATGGGTTATCGTTAGTGAGAGGAGATGGTATTCACGCAGACAGGGCATATGTGGTGGTGATTATTCCTGTTCGCGTGGATCTATTCATTTCACACTCGTTCTCCCCTAGAGTCTGTGCGAAACCTTTTGGGTGATTGTAAGTTTCAAACGCTCGTTTGTATCTACGTATTGGGTCGGTTGCAGTTGTATGTAATTCTGTTCTCTGTGTAATTGGAGAGGGTGTCAACAGTCCGGACGTGCCAGTCCTGACCTCGGACCGGACTGGTCTACTAGAGGCAGTCCACGCTAGTCCACGGCCAGTGGGCTTTTTTTAGAGCCCGGCTGGTCTGGACTGGGTCGGCTGGCGGGCCGGACAAACGGGTGAGAGCTCATGTTCTCGTAGCGTCCTAACATATCTTGGGTGGTGAGTGGGTTTCCGGGTTTTAGACTACAACCAGGTCACCGTCACAACAACAGACAGAAAAATCGTACACACACAGGGGAGAGAGGAGGAACAAGATTGTCTAATTGTTCTGTTGAGCGGAGAAGAGATGGCGGAACTGTAAGCGAAATCCGGTGGGCATTTCTTGGTTTCCGGGTTTTGGGTAAGCGCAATCGGGTGGCGTATAGGGTTCATAGCTGGTGTCGCTCTCTGGCATCACGGGCACGTAGGCCTGTTGTGTGTAAGGGGGCTCGATGCTTGGCCACTGTGCGGGCGGTTGGCTTGCGGTTCTCCGCGATGAAATTTTACTCCACCAATACTAGCGTTGGTCCGCAGGCGCCCGCCGGCCGACCTGGGTAAACTCAGTCCGGCCACTGGTCCCACCCGGCCGGACTGGGTCACCAGAAAGCCCGGCCCGGACTAGACCGTCCCAAAAGCCCTCGCGCTTCCCGAGGGCCGGTCGGACATTGAGACCTCTGGTGTTTCCAACGAACCGATTCAGCAGTATTTGCACCGAACCATCCGTGGGCCCGGGAATCCACGACATTTGAGCCAAAGCAGGACAATGGCCCATTCGGACGCGTCTTTTGTCGTACTGCGGTGGTGGGTCCGCGGGAAACTGTGCTGACCAAATGTCCCGCCTTTTGGAACAGATAGGGATGTGGAAGTCATCCCAACACCGCTCCGAGCTGACCGACTTCTTCACAGCTTTGGCTGCAAGCATACCAAATTCGACCTCTGCGCTGCCGAGCGTTATCTCAGTCCGCCACCCGGAGTCCGCGTCAACGGTGGGTCTCCGCTCGGACGAGCAGATATGGCCAGGGCGCCAACACGGTTCATCACTCGGCCGCTCACAAAAAGGAGGAAAGGTCCATGTCCAGTCCCGCGCCCAGAACGAAGGAGAAGAGATTCAGAGCCAGGACTCGGACCGAGGGGGGCGAAGTGGAGGACTCCGAGCGGGGGGATGAGGAGCGGGGGGATGAGGAGATGGAGGACGGAGACGGGCTGGGAGAGGAAGAGGAGTTGGAAGGCGGGGGCGCTGTTCTTTCTTTCCGCTTTCTTACTTTCCTCGCCGTCTGTGTTTTCTCACTTTTGTCTTTCCTTCTGCCTACGAAGTGGGGATAGGCCAGGTGGGGGTAGAGGGGAGTTACTGCTGGCCGCCTGCGGATTGTTCGAGGTCGGGGCTGACGGGAACAGGAACGGACTGTACATGATATCGCCATGATCCGATAGGGTCGCGTGCGACTAACGAATCATCATCATCATCGCCCCGCGCCCGGACGCTCTTCGTGGTAAGTGGTGGGGTGGGGGTGGCAATAGCCCGGCTGCGCGGTGAAAGATGAGGGAAGGGAGGTGGACATCGTGAGCCTCACGGGGAAGAATAATGGCCAACTGGGTTTCTGGTCGAGCATTCCTTCCAATCAGCAAGAAGAGACATACTGGGTGGAAGACAAGTGAATCAGGGAAGGATACTATGTAGACAGTGCAGACTAACACTGCCAGTGAATAGTCATCCACACCGATCGCTTCAAAAAAGCGTGGCATGTAGATATTAGGTAAGCAGGTACGTATCACCTCAATGCATTGCTGAAGTCGACTCCTTCCTCCACAGACGCCAACTTCCGCCCACATCCTAGCTACTCCCTCCGCCGTATCGAGAATCCACAAGTGTTTGCTTCCGCTCTGGCTGTGCACAGAACCGTGCACCGCGCATTTGGGACATTCCGCGCGAGAAAAACTCTGCCCCACGGTCCCGTCACTGGGCATCGCCGGACGCAGGCTTTGCGTATTCAAATTACAGCATCCGCAGTGCGGGTGGATAGCCTGCTGGAGTGGCGAGTGCGGAATGCGGAACCCGGTGGTTCGACGCAAACACGCAGGCCAACTAGATATCCTGCGTCTTCGTTGAGGACGGCTCCATTCCGTATTTAGATATCTCGAGAATGAACGTCAATGCGGGGTCTGACGCGGTAGATATTATTTTTATTTTTTTTTTACGCCGCTTGGCAGCGCAGGGAACATTCCACATCCCGGTATGTACTAGTACATAGCTATGTGAAGTACATATGCGGCTCGACGGGCGGCAAGCACATTCCTTCGTTCATATGGTTCGGCTGTTATCGAAATATCCTGAGTACATGCGCCCTTCATTTTTTTAAAGGCGCCGCTGATACAACTGCAAGATTTCCTTCGTTCCGTGAGTTCTTTTCCACTCCAAACTAGCTGTGCGGATCGTGGCATGTGGCAGCATAATGGCCCGGTTGACCACTGGCGGGCAGCGGGGAGGCGCCTTGTTGGGTATATCACCATCCCATCGTCCGCATCCAGAGACACCGCGGGGAGTAAGGCATGCCGGAGCTTTGACGGGTGAATGTACCGTCCAGCGCAACAAATAGCACGGAGTGGTTGAGCTCATTAATGCTACTGGGTGGCCGCATGGAGATCCGTTAGAACTGAGGCATCCGAATTCACTAGCAGAAAGGGCGACAGTTGGATCTACATACCTTGAACACGACAGCAACGAGGAGACACCAGCTGAAACTGCTTTCTTTGCACCCGGACATCATTTCCGTGCGCCATGAGCAGTGCTTTGTGCGCGGCTTGGTAACTGATCCCGAAGCGGTGATTGTGTTGGACTGCCCGCACGACATCGGCTGGTATGGCCCCGTAGCAGCTCAGCGGTCTTCAAGTCGAAGTCTTTCGGAAAGGACTGCTTACCGGCCAGTGCTTTGATCAGCTTCCTCAATGCAGGCTGTGGGTGCTACTTCCACCACAGTGGTCTCACACTTGGTTGCTTTCGTCCGCCGTGCACCGACCCTAAAGCCGTTGCTGCAGACTCCGTTTCGGCGTTCCCTGTCCGCTGTCCGCGCACGGCGGCTCTACGCCCTCCGCCAAAGAGAATGGAGTTTGCGCACCTAGTTTGTGTTGTGTGTCAGAGTCATACGCATGCACCTCGTGCTGTTCCGCCCCAGTGGGCCGTTCGATGTTGATCTTTTTGCCTGCGGAGTCTCCAGTTAGTTGCGGGGCACAGTGCCCAAGAATGCGCCCATGGGCGAGGAAGCCAATGAAATGTGAATGGAATGGATGTTGACTGTATCTAGCTGCGGATACGCGCCCGAGTGGAGGCTGCGACGCGGGGTGTTTCGTCGAGTGCTGCGGAGAATGGCCGTGTGTTCAAGATCACCGCTTAACTATACCGCCCTTTCTTCTACGACTCTGCTGCAGCGTGTTAGCCTATTGGTCGCTCTTGCCGTTCATTTGAGATGTGGTCAGGTATGTAGGTATGCAGAGTGCAATCCATGTACAACATGCGTGCAGAGTAACGCGAGATGTTGTCGTTCGACCGGCGAGCCTCAAACGGTCAATCAGGACTCTGCAGCCCGCACTTTGTGGAGCTGTACACTACCCCGCACCCCTCCTTGCGAAACCCCGCTCTTATCGCTCACTGGAAACCCCCCAAACACGCTCGCTGTCCGAATTGAACAACTGCCTTCAAGATTGCCGTCTGTCTCGTCCTCAATCTCGTCTTCATCGTATCGTCTTCACCGTATCGTCACCGTATCGTCTCCAGCGTATCGTTTCCACCGTATCGTCCCCACCGTATCGTCTTCGCCGTATCGCCTTTTGGCTTCCTGCTCCGTCCCACCTCGTCCCCCCCCGACGATACATCTACTCTACTACCTCTCATTCTCCGGACGTCCTATACACACTTTTGCGTCGTGAGGGATGGCCGCTCCCCCCGATCACAAGCGGAAGAGCAGACTCGATGGCTATTTCCAGGATGTCCTAGCTGGCAGGAAGGTGGTGATGTCCAGCACTGATGGCAACCGTTTTTTGGAAGCCGTCAGAGTACAAGACCCAGCAACTTGCATTGCGAAGCTCCAAAGTACCGGTCTTGCGATTATCCAAAACTGCATGCGCTTCAACACCGACACAAAATTCCTGAACAAAGATGCTGCGTGGACCTTCAAGTATCTGCAAGAACCATGTCTCCTGACTATCTGTGGTGGCGAGCTTCTTCATAACATCCTCTTGAAGATAGTTGACCCGCCCATCTTGTGGGATAGCTTCGTGCGAGCGTTCAGGGAGGACAAACTCGAGCCACAGGCGCAGCAAGCTTTTGCGTGGCTACTTCTCAAGCTCGTGTCGCTTCCCGGAGAGAAGGCGGCGCGGTACACTCAACTCGCTCAGGAAGAGGCCCTCCAGAAGCGTCTGCTGAATTCCCCTGAAGTTGATGTCCGCAATCTCGGACAGAGGATCAAACACATCCTATCGACGATGGATACGCAGGCCACCTTCGACGGGGACGGCGGTCCTGGCGGGCGCCACGACAACGATTTTGCCGACTTTCGAAAGATCACCATCATGCCAACCGCGGACGAGCTTCAAGCGGAAGAGAAGCCCTTCATGCGTCAGGCGTCGGCCATGGAGGATGCTAAGGACGAAGACCGGCTCGGAATCCATCTGGACAACCAATTCCGGTTATTGCGGGAGGATATGGTCGGAGAAATGCGCGACGAGCTCCAGATAGCCCTTGGGATTAAGAAGGGGAGGCACCACCGTGGGCTGGTTATCGACGGCTTCAAGGTTCTCGCGATCGAATGCGATCCCGTTCGCCAGCAACCGTGGGGCTTGACGCTGGAGTGCTTGAGGGACCTTCCTCAACTCAGCAAGCACCAAACTGCGGCACAGCGGGTGAAATTCGTCACCAAAAACAAGAATTTCATGAAGCATAACTCTCAAACCTGCCTGATCATCGACGATGAAGTGGTTGCATTCCCATGCATCCACCGCGACGAAAAACTCCTTGTCTCTATTCCGCCGATATTGTTGCTGCAATTCTCCAGCAACCAGAACACCCGCAAACTATTTCTCAAGCTCAAGACCGGGATCAATATCAAGCTGGTTCAGATTAGCACTGCGGTTTTTGCATATGAGCCGATCCTCCTCCGTTTGCAGGCCATCAAGGAAGTAGAGCTTTGTGAAGAGTTGCTTTCGTGGAAGCAAGGCGCCACTGTGCAGCCACCTTCGTTTGTTCCCGACGCCTGTGTTCAGAAGATCGAAAGCGACCAATCGCAGGACTTGCGTGGGCTTCTTGACATCAAGCAGTCGATGGAGATCAAGTTGGACGCGTCTCAGAGCGCGTCTCTGCTTGCGGCATTGACCCAGAGGGTCAGTCTCATTCAAGGCCCACCAGGTAAGCTCATCGGTGCTTAGCCCAGCGTCGCTTCTGCTAATTGTTCCGGTCTAGGCACCGGTAAGTCGTTCATCGGAGCTCTCCTCGCCAAAGCCATCCATGACTTCACCAAAAAGACGATTCTTGTGGTGTGTTATACAAATCATGCCCTCGATCAGTTCTTGGAGGACCTGCTCAACATTGGTATTCCTGCGTCGAGTATGGTACGGCTCGGATCCAAGTCAAGTATCATGACGAAGGCTCTTACCCTCCAGACGGGCGGGGCCAAGCTTCAACGGGAAACCTTCAAGGTCATCGACCAACTCAAGGCAGATGCTGCTCGTATGCACGCCCGGCTGAAGGAAGACTTCCAACAATACATGTCCTCCTACATTCGGTGGGATCAACTCTTGGACTATCTGGAGTTTGAAGTTGGTGACGGGCCGGGCTGGTCCGGTGCGTTCAGCGTGCCTTGTGCTGGCGACGGAATGGCTACTGTCGACAAAAAAGGCAGGGCCATTGCGGACCATTACCTTGTCGAACGGTGGTGTAAGGGGTTGGATGCTGGAATTTTCAGGAAGCAAGTCACCCGGGAAGCGCGAGAGATTTGGGGAATACTACCCGCAGACCGGGTGGCTGCACACCGGCGATGGGTCACAGCGATATTGGGAGAACGGGCACACGACATCAGTACGGTTGCCGAACAGTATAACGAGTGCCAGGCCAGCATCAGACGCATGTACAATCAAAAGGACGCCTCGGTCATGCGGGAGAAACGCATCATTGGCTGTACCACGAGCGCGGCGGCCATGAAATTCGAGGAAATACAAGCGGCGGATGCAGACGTACTTCTAGTGGTAAGAATCCGATACGCTGAAGATCTAGTTCTTGCTGCTGATTATCCGACAGGAAGAAGCGGGAGAGATACTGGAGAGCCATATCCTCACTGCATTGGGGCCAAAGGCCGATCAGTTGATCCTGATCGGTGACCACAAGCAGCTGCGGCCAAAAGTGAGCAACTATCAGCTCTCCGTCGAGAAGGGTGAAGGATACGATCTCAACAGATCCTTATTCGAGCGTCTCGTGCTGAAGGGGTTTCCCCACCAAACCCTTACCGTGCAGCATCGCATGCGGCCGGAAATATCCGCACTAATAAGACAGCTGACTTATCCGGATCTCATCGACGGACCGAAGACCAAGGGACGGCCGGACATCAGAGGGTTCGAGAATGGCAATCTGATCTTTGTCAGCCATAAAAAGCAGGAAGACCACAACCCGCAGCTAGGAAACCAGGACGGACTGACGTACAAATCTTCCAAACAAAACACATTCGAGGCTGAAATGGTTTTGAAGTGTGTCCGATACCTTGGACAGCAAGGATACGGCACGGACAAAATCGTGATTTTGACTCCCTATCTTGGACAGTTGCAACTGCTCCGAGAGAAGTTGAGCGAAGACAACGATCCCATTCTCAGTGATCTTGACTCTTACGATCTGATCCGTGCTGGGTACGTTCACGGCTGCAGAAAAATTGTGAGATGGTGGGGATTCTGACGATTGGACAGATTGGTACCAGCTGCCAGTGCTGATGTCGCCAAGAACCCTATCAAGATTTCGACTATCGGTACGCTTTGACCAGCTGCGCCAGAGGTACTCAGGAGCTAACTGTCGTCAGATAATTACCAAGGCGAGGAGAGCGAGATTGTGATTGCCTCCCTCACGAGGAGTAATAACACCAACGATATCGGCTTCATGTGTGCTCCGGAGAGGCTGAACGTTCTTTTGTCTCGGGCCCGAAACGGTCTGATTTTAATTGGGTACGTCCCTAGTAGGGGGAGGTATTGAAGCATAAGTAAGTGCTAACTTTCGCAACCAGCAACCCGGACACCTTCCTCAATTCCCGCAAGGGTCATCAAACCTGGAAGGTGTTCTTCGATCTTCTGACGAATGGGAAATTCATTCACGACGGATTTCCCACCAAGTGCGAGCGGCATCCGGACAGAAAAGCTCTGCTTCGCAAGCCTCAAGACTTCGATGACGAGTGTCCCGACGGCGGATGCAAGGAACCATGGTAAGGGCTCCTCTTGGTCCGTTACGCGGTCCGTGCTAACGCCGACTCGCAGTGGAACTGTCCTCAACTGCGGACAGCACAGTTGCCCTCAGCGCTGCCATCAGCTGTCCGATCATTCAAAGATGTCTTGTCAATCCGTCACACATTCGAAGTGCAGCCAAGGTCATCCGCAACAATGGAAATGCCACAAAGGACCTCCAATCATGTGTCCCAAGTGTGAACGGGAGCAGGAGGCTGTCAAAAAGAAGCAAGATAAAGCTTTTGAGTTGCAACAGAAACGCGAGGCCGAACAGAAGGAGCACCTCCGAAAATTGGCACAACTCGACGAGAAAATTGACCAGAAGAGACAAGAAGTGATCGATGAACAAGAACGCAGAGCGAGGGAACTGGCCATCGAGCAGAAGAAGCAGGATCTGGTGGATGCTGCCATGGCTGCCATGGCCGCCAAGGCGGCAGGGCGGGCACAAGTCCCTCCCCCACAACAACCCACAGCCTCCTCTTCTCCGCAAGCCTTTCCGGATCAGCAGTCCTCGCATCCGCCCTCTTCAGCATCCAGAGGTCCAAGCCCAAACAAGTCCGCTAGCATTCCTACAGCTACTCACCATCCCGCCGCTTCAACTCCAAACACCGCCCAACCAAATGCCGCCCAACCAAATGCCGCCCAACCAAATACCGCCCAACCAAATGTGGCCCAGCCAAATGCTGCGTCGCGCAAGTCAGGTCCAGATTGGGTGGTCGCCCCCTCACCCTCAGAGAAAGAATGGAAGCGGCAGAAGGATTTCGAAAACGCCAGCAATAAGGCCCTAGATAAGCTCATGGATATGACCGGACTGGAGAATGTCAAGGAACAAGTTTTGAAAATCAAGGTATTTCTAAGCGATGAACAACTCCTGGACGAAATCGCTGAATGTGTCTCCGTAGGCCAAAATTGACACTTCTCTCCGTCAAAACGTCGATTTCAAGAAAGAGCGTTTCGGAGTGGTAATGCTGGGAAATCCTGGCACGGGTACGCAGTCCCCATCCATACCTTGATGGCGTAATTACTGACGGTGTTCGGCAGGTAAAACAACCGTGGCTCGTCTGTATGCCGAGTTCCTGAATTCCTACCAGGGAGTTTTGCCTGGGAGTGAGTTTGTGGAGACCACTGGCTCTCGTTTGGCCAACGATGGCGTTCCTGGAGCGAAGAAAATTATGGAGGACATTGACAAGGCTGGAGGCGGCGCCCTCTTCCTTGACGAAGCGTACCAGCTCACCGAGAAGCAGAGCATGGGCGGAGGTCAGGTCCTTGATTTTCTTCTCGCTGAGATTGAGAACAATGTAGGAAAGATCGTCTTTCTGTTCGCTGGCTACTCCAAGGAGATGGAGACCGTGAGTTACAACTATCTGCTATCATGCCACTGAATATATTAACGCTAAGTCGCACCCAGTTCTTCGAGCACAATCCGGGCATCCCGAGTCGAATCCCGTACACACTCAAGTTCGAAGACTACAAGAACCCTGAGCTCCTCCTGATGCTGCAAAAGATGATCGACAAATGGTACACCGGCAAGATGAAGGTAGACGACGGCATGGGCGGCTTGTACATGCGGATCGTTGTGCGGCGCCTCGGAAGAGGTCGAGGCCGAAAGGGGTTCGGGAATGCTAGAGATCTCGCAAATGTCTTCGCCAGGATTAGGGAGAGGCAAGGAACCCGCTTGAATCGAGAGAGACGAGAGGGGAAGAAACCGGACGACTTTTTCTTCACGAAGGAAGACTTGATCGGACCAAACCCTGCGGAGGCCCTCGGAGAGAGTGAGGCATGGAACAAGCTAAAGGAGATGATAGGTCTGCAGACCGTCAAGAAGTCGGTGCAGTCGATGGTCGACATGATCCAAACCAACTACCTCCGGGAGCTCAACGAAAAGGAGCCTATGCAGGTCCCATTGAACCGCGTCTATCTTGGATCTCCCGGAACCGGCAAAACCACGGTGGCAAAGTACTACGGCCACGTGTTGAAAGATTTGGGCATGCTGAGCAATGGGGAAGGTTAGTCATAGTTCCCGGAAGTGTCCATCCCGATCACTGATAGTTGTGCAGTCGTCGTCAAGAATCCATCGGACTTCATCGGGAGTCATTTGGGACATTCCGAAAGCCAAACAAAAGGAATACTTGCGACAACTGTGGGCAAGGTGCTCGTGATAGATGAGGCATACAGTCTGTATTCCGAAGGAAGCGGAATTGGCAAACAGAACGATCCATTCAAGACAGCTGTCATCGACACGTTGGTGGCCGAGGTTCAGTCGACACCGGGCGAAGATCGCTGCGTTCTCCTGCTTGGATACGAGGAGCAGATGAACGCGATGTTCCAGAACGTCAACCCCGGGCTCGCGCGCCGATTCGCAATAGAGGATGCGTTCCGTTTCCTCGACTTTACGGACGCAGAGTTGAGGGAAATCCTGGAACTCAAGCTGAAGCATCAGAATCTCGACGCCACTGCGCACGCAAAGGACGTGGCCTGTGAACTGCTCGGCCGCTGCCGGTTGCGGCCCAACTTTGGAAATGGCGGCGAGGTGGAAAACATGCTTAGCAAAGCGAAGACGAACTTCCAGACCCGGCAGAGCAAGAAGCCGTTTACGGAGCGCCAGTTCGATGTCATCTTCGAGCCTGAGGACTTTGACCCAGACTATGCCAGAGCGGCCGCTGCCACGACAAATTGCAGGAAGCTCTTCGAAGACGTGATCGGATGTGAGGAAATCGTTGCTAAGCTCGAGGGCTATCAACAGATAGCTATCAATGCGAAGGCGCAAGGCTTCCCACTGCACGAGTTCATTCCGACGAACTTTATATTCAAGGGTCCCCCAGGTTTGTCAACACCTTTGACTTCACGACGGTATGCCCAGGCGGCGCTAATCCTTGTATACAGGTACCGGAAAGACGACAACCGCTCAAAAAATGGGACAGGTTTATTACGACATGGGTTTCCTATCGACTCCAAAGGTCGTGGAATGTTCCGCCACTGATCTGGTCGGCCAGTATGTGGGGCAAACCGGCCCGAAGACGCAAAAGCTGCTCGAGAAAGCCTTGGGTCAAGTTTTGTTCATAGACGAAGCCTATCGGCTTTCAGAGGGACATTTCGCAGCGGAAGCCGTCAACGAGCTCGTCGACCTCCTGACGAAGCCCAAGTTTCTGGGAAAGATAGTCGTGATCCTGGCTGGCTACGACGACGACATGAACCGGCTCCTGAGTGTCAATTCCGGTCTTTCGAGCCGATTCCCAGAGGAGGTGCAGTTCGTCAACATGTCGCCAGAACACTGTATTCAGGTCATGGCGAGTGACATCGGGAAGAAGAAAATCACTGCGACGTTCCTGCAAGATAAGAGATCTCCCAGCTACCAGGTGCTTCTGGGTCTCATCGGAGAGCTCACGGTGTTGCCGTCCTGGGGTAACGCCCGAGACATGAAGACGCTAGCCAAGAAAATGGTTGGGGTCATCTACAACACCCCAGCATCCGCAAGCTCCGTCCCGGACGTGCCTGAATTGCCCGCTGAGGTCGCGCTCAACTGTGCCAGGCAATTACTGGCCGAGCGACGATCACGGGCGAACATGGGTCCAAATGCGAGGCGGTCGTCGTCCCATACGCCCAATGACGCTCGGACACTACCACCTCCGGATGCCCCAGCCCCGCCGTCCGCAACCACGGAGACGACCACGACGCAAGCGCCGCGCTCCGCCAAGCCCAAGATTAAAATACCGCCGCCACCGCAGGGCGACGGCCGCGATCCCGGGGTGTCGGATGCGGACTGGAACGAACTCCAGGCTTGCAAGGCAGCCGAAAAAAAGCGCCTCCAGGAAGCCCAGGAGGCCATCGCGAAGATGGAGGCCGAAGTCCAAAAGATGGCGGCGATAGAGGCAGCTCGGAAGCAGGAGGCCGAGGAACTGAAGAAACGCGAGGAAGCCGCCCAAAGGGCGAAGGATGCTGCCGCTCTTGAGGCGCTGAAGCTCAAACAGGAGGCTCTGCGGCTGGCTGAACAGAGGGCTCGCATCGAACGCGAGAAGGCGGTGAGGGAGCAGGAAAGGCTCAGGGAGCTGGAGCGGAAGAGGCAGAAGCAACAGGAGCAGGTGCAGATGAAGCTGAGGCACATGGGGCTTTGTGTGGCAGGATACCAATGGATCCAGATTGGCGGTGGATACAGGTGCGCGGGGGGCACACACTTTGTTTCGAACGCTCAGCTTGGGATCTAGATTTACCGCTTCTTTCATTACTTGGTATCTTGGCGGCTTTTGTTTTCTTTCATTTTTATGCAGCAAGTATGTACATACATATATAGGACAGCATACGATATAGTTAACTTTGGGTTTGGAGGGAGGGAGAAAACGACTTTTAGGAAAAGAACAGGAAGTTGGATTGAGGTCCGGGTGACCTAACATGTCGATCACGCCACCGTCGGCCGTGCCGACGACGGATAAACTAAACAAAAGCCCAATGCCAGGGGCTTGGCCCCGCCTCACAGCGTGCACGCAAGCCTTGCATATCCCCCCAGTGCATCCTTGCAGGCGCGATGTGCGATATCTAGCTTGTTCCGGGAGACGAGTGCCAGACATGCCGCCAGGGTTTGGGCACCAATTCTCTTGCCCTCTTCTCCACCACAAAATAAAAAAAAGGAATTAATTCAAGAGCATAAATGGGGGATAGCCTGTGGGCATTCACCCTACGCTGGCAAATATAAAACAAGACATCTCTACCTGCTCTACGATTCGACTTTTATACTGATTTTCTGCATACTCACGCTGCGTTACCGTCAGGCCATTGATACCTGCCATCATCCTCTCTTACTTCGATCTGCAAATCTCCGAATAGTCCACAGCTCTACCGATCTAAAACCCGCTTACCTCGTACCTACGTTCAAGTTCCATAAATGTATACTGACGGTTGGTCCATGTGTATCGACAACCGCAGCCCAATGATACTCAATATCGTTGGGTTCGCAGTGATACTTTAGATAAAAGATGACTCAGTGTGGGCGCGATTTGACATGCTCGACAAGGCAATCGCAGCAGGGCAGTAATCAAGTGAATCCGAGAAGATCTTATAGCCCAGTGGGGGTAGGATTTTGGGTAGCCAGGGAGGATTTACTGGCTCATGCATCGTCACTCGGGAAGACATGGTCACCAAAATCTTCAATTTGTAGATACTTGCCCAGACGCTAGTCCGTTGGGGGAGGCATCAATTTTATTTCGCGTTTATATCTAAGCCTGTTAAAACTACGGCGAACGCCAACAACGCCAACACCCGTCCGCGAGTCTAGCTGTGCGGCTGGCCCAAATACGCCTACAAAAACTACCACATCTTGCTCTCCCCCCACAATCTCCGCTTCCACTTCCACCGATTCATCATCATCCTCTGCTAAGCCATCGCTTCCTTCCTCTCATTCCTCTTCTCCGGCCATCCGTCCCCACATCAGTTGTCTCCAGAAACGTCAGTATCGCCTCGGTACAGCGTTCGTCTGCAAACAGATCGGCAATACGGAACCTTTGTCTGTGCTCTCACTCTCTTTCACAGTTGCTTTTGCCATGCAGTGCATACCTTGAACAGATGTTCACGTGTTTGAGTAACGCCCACATTCGTGGCACCACCAGCGCGTATCATCTTCTCGGCTTCCAATCCATTTCAAATACAGACCTGTAAGGGCATGTCCAGCCCTCAGTTAGTAATACCGAGACACCGTACCTTCCTTTGCACTCTATGCTAGGTACGCCAGTGAATCGCTGTCTGCGTTGTGGTGCTCCTGCGCCATGGACCTACGTAGTGATACGGCGGGCATGTTCGTGAGGAAGAAAGGGAGTCGCTGCAACCTGGCGGCTTCCCAGTGCGACGGGAGACCAACGGTACGTATATATGTATCTTTGGCTGTGGGTATGGGGAAACAAACGGTGTTCCAGTGATCTGACTCCAGCATTAGAGGGAGGGGTTCGATGGTCGGCTGCAGCCTGGTCCGGTCGGTACAAGGCTGAAAGAGACCCAACTCCCGAGTCGGTTTCCCTTACAAGTCAGGCAGGAACCTGTCTGCCGAAAATACATACCGCTTTTGGAGTGCGAGCGTTCAGCGAGTCACGACAAATACATTGTATCATTCCCATTCTACTACTTACCCCAACCTACGGAGAGAGAAAAAAGGATTCGCCGACCATCTGAACCCCCATATTACTTGGCTTTCAGGGCCAATCATCACGACTGGAAGCACTCTGCATGCAGCATTGATGGATCGCAACTGATGACATTTCACATCTTCTGAAGTCTAACCATACAAAAACGCTGTAAGCATGTAGGTTTCATATGCACATACGTACAAGCCGATCGCGTACACAGCAGCGCAAGTTTCCGCGTCCGGGCCGGCCGCCTACTTGACGACCAAGAACGCAATGCCGTTCATCGCCAGGGCCAATGCCTTCCTCAGCTTCTGATCCTCGACATCCGTCCATTTGACGCCGACCTCATCCCACTTGCGCACTTTGTACTCCTCCTTGAACCTCCGCTGCAGATCGTTCATGCACCGCCACGGTCGCGGATCGCCGGTCCCCGAGTACACCACGAACGCGGTGCATTTCGGCAGGGAGTCGTAGATCCGCCGGATCCTAGCTACCGTCCGCTGGACGCTTTCAATCAGGTCTCCCCTCGGCGGGTCGCGAACGACTTCCGGGAGCGGGCCGTCGATATTGATGGTGGCGGGTTTGCTGCTGGGGCTGGAGAATGAACGTATGGTCTCGAGGTCGCGGAGACGCGCCCATGTGAAGTCCATTGCTGGCAGCCCGGCTTCCATATCGCCCTTGACGCACTTGCCTACGTTTTCGACGACCTCGTCGTCGTTGGCAGAGTCAAGGACAGCGGTCGCATTGGCGCCGTACAGCTTGTTGGGATCGGAGTAGTCTACCATAGCGGCCTTCTTCCCGTGAGGTGCGTGGGTGAGACGCTTGAAGAGGCTCTCGCGGGTCTCGGCGTAGGTACCGAATTTTTCGCCTTTCTCGATTTTTAGTTTGAGGAGGTCGAGACAGGCGCGTGCGTCTTCGGCTGGGTCGTGGCCGACCAGCCCTGTGTTTTGGATCTCGCGCTGGAGGAAGCGGCTGCTCAGCCATTTCAGGGAGGCTTTGTAGGGAGGCCCCCGCCCGTGGTGGTAGATGCACGACGTGTCGATGATGTGTGGATGACGGAATTTGATGGCCGCTAAATCGGAGTTGAGGGATTGGCCGACGAGGATGGTGTCGCGGTTGAAAAGAGCGAGGAGGCGGGCCTGAACGTCTGCCAGTGTAGTCGAGATGTTCTCGAGTTTCTCCTTGGTAATGCCCGAATACATTGTGAGGTAATCGGTGATTGCATTGGCGGGCTTGACAAAGGTGTCGTACACCGGATTGCCATCCCAGTCCAGGACACAGATCCGTGTGAGCTCGAGGCCCTGGCTGGTCTGGCACATTTCACAGTCGAGAGCGTAGACGGTCATTCCGTCCAAGATGGAGCCAGCTTGATTTTTGTCTTCGTCGTTCCCTTTCGAGAAATCGGTTTCCACCCAGCCCTCCGCTGTCAACTGCTCCATCAGCTCGCGGCCTTCGTCCGTCTGCTGCGCGCCAATGATGTTCCGCATTTCTTCCAGCTGCGAGGAGTGCGGAATGTACTCGTTCTCGACAAGCTCGGTTGGCGTCATCAGGAGCTGTGTGACCCTCAGCCGTTTCGCTGTGGACGGGGTCTCCTTGACGACGGTTTTCCTCTTTGGAAGTGATGCTGTGAGAAAGTTGCCCACTGGCGAATTGATCCTGTTGGTCCGGTCGTCGCCGGACGCCTTGATCGGCCAAACGTAGGGGAACATATCCGCCATCCCTCGAAGACACGGCGCAAGCGTTTCTGAAACCAACGGATGAGGGAAGTAGTCCTCTGTTCTGCTCAGCTTGGGCGGGGGATGGCCTTCTCGCGCCGGGTCTGCCAGGTCCAGACTTCCGTCGAACATGTCCATTGTCAACCCCGTCACCATGAGCACCACAACCCTTCGGATCTCCGGTTTATGCTACATCTCACCATCAACTCTGCCGAAAAGCCACCGTCATCCCTCTGCAGGCGCTTACCCTCACAAGCAACCACTGCGGCCCAGCCGCGTCCGCCAGCAGCCACAGGATCAGACTCTGGAGATCGTGCAGCTGCACATGCCTTCTCAGCTTCTGCGGCGACACCGAGAACTCCGGGTAATTCCGTGCCGTCTCCGACTTTTCCTTTTTTGGCTTTTTGTTGCGACCTGGTTGCTCCCATTCGCCTTCGTCTGCTTCGTCGGGGGCCCGGTACGGTGGCGGCGAAATCGACATCGCGTCGCCGGCAGCGATAGCAGTCAGATCGAAGGAAGGCACATCGAGTGTGGGCAGCGGTGGAGGTGCCGCCGGTGTCTCTCGCGGCGCCGACGACGACTTGTAGTGGTGTGCCTTGTTCTTGCGCTTTTTCCCCATACTCTGGTTATTCGAGGTTGTGCTGAGAAGGGTTGACGTGAAGCAGGCTACACGCGGCGCAAAAGGGTGGTGTCGAAACGATGAATGGATCCGTCACGGATAAGTTACTTATTATTTCTTCGCTGCCCAGATTAGGTTATCGAAGGGCGCACAGAAAAGATAAGTCAGAACGCGTTTCCGTTCGGATTTCGCCGGAGCTTCCCGTCTTGGCGACCTGGGGGGGGGGGCGACGCCCAACCGGGCCAGGGGCTTCCTCTCCTCGTCCCAACCCATGAGATCTGCGCCAACGACTGCTTCTACATCGGTATCTACCAAAATGACCACGGCGCCGAGTGAAGCTCCTCAGACCTTCGATCCGCAAGCGTTCTCGCGCGACGAGCCAGACACGATCTTCCTTCTCACCTCGTTGACGTCCGGATCGTCGAGCATCATCACAGCTACCTCCCGTCTAGAGCACCTCCTTACATCTCACAAGATCCCCTTCAAGGCTGCCGACCTCGCCACCGACGAAAAGGCCCGTCGTCTCTGGCAGTGGAAAGGCCGGGGCAAGCGGTTACCGGGAATCGCAAAGAACGGGGAGGTCTTGGGGGTATGTAAGCCATAGCTCTCCACTCCTACTAGCTGCCCCCCTTGTTGCCGGAAACTGCAGCGTCCCTGGACTGACATGAGCTCCATCGTGTAGAATTATGAAGACATCGAAGACTGGAACGAGCACGGCGAGTTGCGCCAAAACCTCGGACTCAAGAAGAAGAAGAAGAAGATCAACGTGATGGATGGCACCACGACGCACAGAGATCCTTCCACCACTGCGAAACCGAATATCGTGGGAGAGAGGCCCCCTCCGTCGGGCCACCCTGCAGGAGGTGTCCCAACGGTGTTCTCGCAGGCTGGGCTCGCTGCTGCTGCCGCTGCCGCCGGAAAGAGGAAGTCGAGCGGCATTAAGAGTGCTGTTGGCAAGGTCGAGGGCAAAAAGAAGAGTTCCTCTTCGAAGAAGAAGAAGGCTGCAGCCGAACCCTCAGTTGCATCCGTTGCCGAGACGGAGGAGCCGGCTAAAGGGAAGAAGAAGGAAGTGCAGGAACCAGTGAAGGAAGCTATCAAGGAACAACCGGCCAAAGAGAAGAAGAAGGAAGTGCAAGAACCAGTGAAGGGAGCGATCAAGGAAGAGCCGGCAGCTGCAGTGAAGACGGAGACCGCAGCAGAAGCTAAAATGGAAGCCACTGAGGCCGTGAGCGAAGCTTCTGCGGCTGTTGCGGAGAAGAGAGAGGATAAGGTTGAGCAAAATGAGGAGCCGGCGAAGGGTGAGAATGTTGTACAGACGGAGCCCACCACAGACGAGCCTAAGGAGGACCCGAAAGAGGGGGAGCCTACGAAGGAGGAGGTGAAAGAAGCTGCCCCCAAGGAAGAGCCCACCAAGGAAACCCCGGAGGAGAAGACTCCGGAACAGAAATCTGTGGAAGAAGAGTCCGCTAAGGAGGAGCCCGTCGTGGAGGAGAAGGAGAAGCCCGTCCCGGACGATGTTGTCGAGGAGCCCAAAGAGTTTGAAGCCAGCGTCGATGAGCTTCACCTTGAAGAAAAGGAAGACGTTGCTCCTGGAGGTGAGGAAACAAAGACGCCAACTCAGACTCCTGTGACTGAGCTTCCCGCCGCTGCGACGCCCGAAGAGAAGTAAGCTTGGTAATGCGCAATTTCCATTCTGTTCATATTGGCTGGGTTTGCGAATACCGTTTTCATCATTTTCCACCAATTTTCTCTGTTTCATCCTGTTACCTTTCCTAGCGGACATCTCCTTGGCCTTCGTATTTTCCCCATCTACTCGTTGTAATGATATTGAGACACTTATCGTCGATGACCGAGTGAATCCTTCCATCCGTAGCCAGACTGCCCGAAGCTAGGCCCGTCATCCCCAAAACACCGTCTCGGTTAGCGCCCAGAACCCGTGCTATACGCCGATGTGTAGAAGCGTGGTTCTGAGTTATACTGTATGGTTGTGATATATATATGTTGAGGGCCTGGAAACGTACGAATCCGTCGCCGCAGATCTAATCTGCCCATCCCTTGACATTATAATTTGTCTCCGGTCTTAACGCTAATTGTTGAGATCCTGCGTGTTCTACATAGACGAAGCCAGCGGCGACAAAGGTGCACAAGCCAGGCACAGGCACAGCGCGAGACAGACAGCTCGAGAGGCCCCCAACTCCATCCGTCATCTTCCGGTAGCGCGCCGCCTCTTCCGTCGGAGACGCAGGCTGGGTGTGCGAAGCTGGCGGAGGTGCTGTTATTGCCTCGTCGCCCCGCTTCGGCCGGTTCGGTGTTTCGCCTGGCTGGCCGACGGCTAGATGCATGGGACCGTCGGAAGTGTCGCTGGCCACGCTGTGTCGTGCTCTCCGCTCACCTACATACTCTCTTGATCATCCTCTCACGTGATCACAAAGCGCGCTCCTGGCTCACTTGTTGCTTGCTCACCCGTCTGATCACAGTGCACTCACAACCTCAAGGCTTGTCCACCCTATCTGCTTACAAGGTCCTCATTACAACTCGGAAGCTATTGTAACATCGTTGTCTGTACATCCTTAACCCTTAACTATAGCAGACTTACTAATACCTTTGCTTAGCAAATCCTAACTGCTGTACTACATATATATCTAGATTGCTGGATTGCAATTCCTTCCGGTAAATTGAGTTCATCTTCCTCGAGTGGTTATTCTAATACGTGTGAATATTCCATATCATCTCGAGAACTCGCTTGTCGACATGTCACTACATACGAGATACTTAATGGCGGGTCCCTATGCTGACCGGGCTTCTCCCATTTGATTTGTACAGATATCTAACAAGTTGACCTGATTTACATGTACTCTAAGTGTCGCTCAATCAGAATATCTACCGATAACAGCACCACTGAACAGCCGTGGACCGATGATATGGGACGAGCGGGGCGTTTGGCGAGTCACAATTCCGCAGACAACACGATGACATGTTTCGAATTCTGATGCACTGCCCCAAAGCCGCGCGGAAAGCGCATCCAAAGTTGCTCTCGAGAGACAGTCCATACGATGACCAAGTTGAGGCTGTCCGCTGATGATGATGGTGATGCTTCACCAACCGTATGCAACCCTATTGGATCATAACGATATCATGTACAGTCCTATTCCTGTTCGCTGTCCACCGCGGCCTCTCACAGTCCGCCGGCGGCTCGCGACGGCTCCCCCTGCCCCCGCCTGGCCTTTCCCGAAAAGGAGAAACAGATATAGAAGGAAAAGGAGGAAGAATACGTAAGGAACCTGAGGTGACCGTGATATTAACCCTGCACCAAGGAAACCTCTTCGCTCTCGTCCCCTGCTTACGCGCCCTCCTCGTCCGCCCGCTCTCCGTTGTCTCTTCTGCCCGTCTCTTCGTGCTCACTCCTCCGTTTCTTGACTCGGCTTCCGCCCGTCTCCTTCGGTCCCACTCTGGTTGAGGCTGTCCGCGAGTCCGTCAGCAGCACGCAGCACGCCCCCCCCCCCCCCCCCCCCCCCCCCCCCCCCCCCCCCCGGCACCCCGCCGGCGAGTGAGCGGGGGTGCGTGCCCCGCGATCTTCTGCAGCTCCTCCCGGGCCTTGATCTTGTACATTCGCCAACCGCTCCCGCGCCAGCTGCGGCAGCTGCTTGCCGACTATCCGGATCTCGGACGCCAGCTTCACCAATGAAGCCTGCGTGGGGGAACCACAATTGGAGCTGGGGCCGATGGACGTGCGGGCGGCGCGGGGGTCTAATGAAGATTGTGGTGGCAGTGGTTGGTCCGCAGAAATAGGGCCGACTTCTGGGATCGGACGCGGTGCGGAGAAGCCGATCGATGGGTTGATGCTCGACTCGGGGTTGAGGCGGGCTGGCGGCAGCGGCTCTGTTACTGGTGCTGAGGTAAGGGTTTGCACGTGATATAGGCTGGCAGTGACGTAATGCATTCTCCCACCGCAAAGAACTATGTACCAACTTCGCTATCGGCCACAATGGTTGGTAACCACTGGCTAGCGATGTAGCCGGAGTATAGCTTTCATTTCCGGTACCCTTTTTCCCGTCGCATTCGATGAGAGGGCCCGTCTCGGCACGGAGGCTATTTTTACAGTACCCGGGTGAGTCTCGTCCCGTCCAGTCGTGAATTGCTCGGTTCGGTTCGGCTCGGCTCTGGTCGGCTGTACAGCGGTCTGCCATTTTTCGGTCAGTCGAGTTTGACATCATGCATACCGTAGATATCATCTCTCACTTAAGAGGTCACCCCTATAAACGCCACTACTATAGTGGGCCGATCCCGACCTCACCTGTTTACAGAGGTGGCAGACATCGGGATAACGCTATGAAAAGCAGAAAATAATTTCTTAGCCTCCGGCGGGGTCCAGTTGAAGCATGGCGACGAGAGTTGAGACAAAGTTCGACAAGAATAAATCTCACTCCACTGCCATCGATCCCGACAACACCAAACCCATCCTCACAGAATGAAGCGTCCTCAGGGGAAAAAATCCAGCCAACACCACTAGGCTCGTAGCGACTCCACTTCGCAGAAAGGGACTCTGATGACCGCCAATCTCGAAGCCCACTATTTGACCCCAGGAGCATACGAACGAGTGAGAGTCCTGCGATGACACCAAGTCGGTTGAAGAAGTGATGGACGATGAATCTGTCCTGGTGCCTTCAAGTGACGGGAGAGAGTGCCGTCGAGCCATAAATGGTTACCCGAGAATGGCATCGAGTAGATATACCACATCTGATGGGGCGCCGCCGCGCGGGTGTAGGCCGGGCTTGTCCCGACGTCTGCAGACAGACCCGACCTTGCCCAAAATTATTCCAGACTGGTCTATGTAGGACACTGGACCCAGTACGTACGCGCGAAAGAACGATTGAAAGATACACCGCCCAAAACGGGTATGCACAGATTCTAAGAGCGAACAATTTGGAATAAATAGGTCCACTAGAAAGAAATCTCAAAACACAACCACTACATATGCCATGTCCGCGCCGATATCATCAGCCCTCGCTAATGATAACCCACGACCGATATCGCCGCACCTTTGAACTTGGGTACTCTGCTACCGAGAGTGCAAAGACCTGAAAGGAATGTCAGTACAGTCAGTGATAACATCGCATCGAGACTGACTACACTTAATTAATTGTACCTGCTCTCCGTAATCGCTCCACTACCACAACACGGCCTCCACGCAATGCATCCTGCAAGGCGGTGGTTCCCCATGGCCTTCGCTTTGCGTTGACGTTGGCCCCCTTCTCCAGTAGTCGATCCACTATCGCAAGATGGCCTCCACTCGATGCTGTCTGTAGGGCTGTTCTTCCCAGATCCTCTCCTGCTTCCGCGTTGACGTTGGCCTCCTTCTCCAGAAGTCGATCTACTACCGCAAGGTGGCCTCCCTCCGATGCCGCCTGTAGGGCCGTTCTTCCGCCCGTCCGAACTGCGTTTGCGTTGACGTTGGCCTCCTTCTCCAGAAGCCGATCAACTACCGCAAGATGGCCTCCCTCCGATGCTGTCTGTAGGGCTGTTCTTCCTATATTATATCCTGCCTCCGCGTTGGCGTTGGCCCCCTTCTCCAGAAGCCAATCCACTGTTGCAAGATGGCCTCCCTCTGATGCTGTCTGTAGAGTTATTCTTCTTAAAATGTCTGCTACCTCTGCGTTGACTTTCGCCCCCTTCTCCAGAAGCCGATCCACTACCGCAAGATGGTCTCCCTCAGATGCTGACTGTAGGGCTGTTCTTCCGCCAAATCGTCCTGCCTCTGCGTTGATGTTGGCACCTTTCTCTAGAAGCCGATCCACTACTGCAAGATGGCCTCCCTCCATTGCTGACTGTAGGGCTGTTCTTCCGCAATACAATACTGCCTCTGCGTTGATGTTGGCCCCCTTCTCCAGAAGCCGATCCACTACCGCAAGTTGACCTCGCCGCGATGCTGACTGTAGAGCTGTTCGTCCGCTATGCTGTACCGCCTCTGCATTGACGTTGGCCCCTTTCTCCAGGAGCCGATCCACTACTGCAAGGTGGCCTCCCTCCGATGCTGCCTGCAAGTTCGTTCTTCCGCCGACTCGTCCTGCCTCTGCGTTGATGTTGGCACCCTTCTTTAGAAGCCGATCCACTACCACAAGATGGCCTCCCTCCGATGCTGCCTGTAGGGCTGTTCTCCCATGATTCTTTGCTGCCTCTGGGTTGACGTAGGCCCCCTTCTCCAGAAGCCGATCCACTACCGCAAGATGGCCTCGCTCCGATGCGGCCTGTAGGGCTGTTCTTCCACGATCATCCCCTGCCTCTGCGTTGACGTTGGCCCCGTTCTCCAGTAGATGTTGAACAAGACCTTCATTGCCAGCGGCTGCGGCGTGTTGCAATCCCGTCATTTTCCCGTCATAAAAATTGGCATCAACAATTCCAAGTCCCAGGAGATACTTGACCATTGCATTCCTTTCCGAGAGGATTGCATCAACGAAGGGCTTGCCGTAACGAGAATCCGCAATAGACGAAGAAATCTGACATCCCTTGTTAGAAATTTTAGCCTTGTTTCTGAACCGACGAATCGGTTTCAGGAAGCCAGCGACACCAGGGGAGCCCTCGGCGACATCTTTCAGGTGTCAGGATAATGACCACCGTTATCACGACTGCAAACACTGGCATGGCAATGAAGAAATAAGTGGTCCATCTGGGATTATTCGCAAGAGCGTTCACATCCATGCCATACAAGCTCTAACAGGATGTCAGATACAAGTTCTCAAGCCGTCGGAGATGAGGCCGGCATACTATGACGAATAGTGATGGCAGGAATATGAACTGTGTATGAGATCTCCACGGTTAGCTATATTTATCGGAACACTACGGTAGGTAGGGATACCGTGATCCACGATAGCCTATTGATGCTGGAATTCTGTTCTCGGGCTTTGTATGCCTCGTCGATGGAGACGATATTGGATGCCTAAGCTTAGATTGTTAGATGAACCATTGCAACAGAACAACTTCAAGGAATACGTACTCTTTGAAGCAAGACGTCAATCCTCTTGACCACCCCGTTCTCTAAATCGTTACTGACACCCGCAAGCCGTACCATCGCTTTCAATAGATCACCGCCTACTCCTTGTTCTGCCCACGGCGCCCTGCTCTCATATTGCCGGCGCTTTCGCGGAACTCTCACTGGCACCCACCCCAAAAGCGGGCTGGCACGCAACGGCCTATAGTTTCCGTTGGGATGTACGGGGCGGCGGGGTCGGTTTGGACGATAAGGCTTGCTCCGGCTCTCCACGTCAGAAATTTCCTCTTCTTCCCGGTCGTAGGCCTCGTCCTCGATCCCTAGGTGTTGATCCCACTTCATATCAAAGTCCTTAGCCAGCTGCCTGGTGCGTCGGCGATGCTGACCAACGACCGGATGAAGTGCTGATAGTTCAACTCGCGATCGCTCATAATTTTGTTGCTCTAACACCAATTTTGAGTCTCGTACACTATGAAGTTATTCCAGGCAACAAAGACGTACCGCTACGGCAAGCAATTGCTTGTAGCAATTGATCAGTTTGTCCCAGTCATCGCACACACCATTTAGGCAGGAGGCGAGGATTGATGCAGGCGCGGTTGCAGGTATGGCTTGGTTTTCGGTTGCCTTCCAACGGTGGTTGAAGAAATATTTGCGGCCGGCTTTGTCGGTCAGAAACCAGAAGGCAAGGCGCTTGCGCCGGATGAAATTGCGGTTTCATGTCGTCAGAACTTTTGTGCTGGCTACCTGGCCCAAAAACTCACGTTGAATTATCGGTATACAACGATATCATTTCGTTTTTTGAGGAGATATACGGCAATGTGACGCCTGTAGGTGCCTGTTGTTGCGCTCGGGAGGGCACCTCCTCGTATGCAGGAATTTGTACCCAAGAAACGCGATCTTTTCGATCAGTGATGTCGACAGCAAAACACTTCAGGGCACGTACCGCAGCTGGGCGTGAGATCGCCAGGGCATTGTGTGCAGTTGCAGTCCCTATCCGGGCAACCGCTGCAGTCACATGAGGGACACTTGAGACACCCAGAGCACGGTTTGCAGCAGTAGGGCTTCTCGTACTTAGCCGAAAAACCAACACGATCGCCTGTTTCTGGCACGTTCTCAGAACCCGGAACCACGGGTATACTGGCCCGCCTCAAGGACGCCTCGAATCGGGAGTAGAGGAGAGTCAATAGATCTGCGTTTAGGTCCTGGGTGAAGCTATATCGACTCAGAATATGGACGGGGGCCAGCATCTGTCGGAGAGATACGAACTTGTAAGACCGCCGATCCGTCTCTCTGTGTGTTTGTCAGCGATGGAACATCCGAAGCGGCATCCGCTCTCCGCCTACCGTGTCGATCTCACATAGCGCCGCTGCCAGCTCTTCTCCGGTGCGGATCTCGTACCGCTTGTTTCCTATCCAAACCTCCATTGGATACCGGGTAGACATTTCGAGAGGCTTTGTTCCGCGTGTAGAGACGGAGCGTTGAGAGGAGTTACTGCGGAACGAGGACGTGTCTTCGGTGGCGGTAACGTAAGCAGGCTTAAGCTGGTAAGGCCCGTGAGATCAGAGGGAAGACTGAAATTCGTGAAGGAGCCAGCGCGGTATAGAAAGAGGGGGAAAAGTTCTAGAGAGTCCACCGAAGGTGTCGAGTTGTGCTTTACAGTTTTGTTTTTCACCCAGGGATTGCGGCCGGTTGGACGCAAGGCAGGGCTGAAGTGGGACATTCGGCATGCGCGTGGAGATGGCAATGGCGTGCTCCAGTTGGTCCTGTCCACGGGCCCATCCCATGATGTGGGCCGCGCGGTGCATTCGGCGAGGCACAATTCCGCAAACATCGCGGCGACATCGCGGTTAGCACGTCGAAAAATTGTTCTCGAGCGACAGTCCATACGATGTACCCCTCAATCCTTTGCAGCTCCTCCTCGGCCTCGAGCTTGTTTTTCGCTATGTAGCCGCCCCCACAGCTTGAGCCGGCCGGACTCCTTGCACGGCTCGCGCTCGCTCCGGTAGACGCTGCCGCTCGCCAGCTCAACCCAGCACTTGACGCCACGGCGGGCGGCCTCTGCTGCAGCGAGCGCTGCACCAAGCGATACTCGAGTGTTGGTGCTACTGCTTCAACGATCACATACGACGCTACTGGATCACGGCGATATTTATATCGGCAAAAGTCTAAAATGCCCTACTTTTTGGCGATGATGATGATTCATTAATCGTGTGCGACCCTATTATTGGATCATGACGATATTATTATATACAGTCCGCCCTACTTTTTGGCCACTTAGCTCCGGGATCTCTCGCTTGATGTTCCCGAGTGATCTGAGAAGGGGGCATCGGTCCCCCCAACGGGATAACTCGCAACCGCGCCGGAAGAATCAAAGCAAAGAGATGCGAGTGACGCTCCGTGTTGTACAGCTATGGATATGACAACGATTCGACTAATACTACATACCGTTGCTCATCCAACTATTCGTCGTCATCGTCGATCACAGATACCACCGTATCCCTCCTTGGCTTCTTCCTGCCGCTGCCTGACTCCCTTTTGATTTTCACGGGCGACGACCGCGTGCCCGCCCCGTCCTCGTCCTCGTGGTCCCAATAGTCCGCGTCGCCGAGCCCCCCGTTCGCCATATCCTTCTGCCGCTTCTTCCTCTCTTCGGTGGCGCGGTGCCTTCCCAGCTTCAGCATTATCGTCCTGTTGGGCTCCAGGTTCCTGCGGACGATGTTCTGGCTGCAGCCGTTTGCGGGGCAGGTCATGTTCGGCTTGTTGCCGAGCATCTCCAGGATGGCGTCGCGCTCGAAGGTGTGGCCGCAGTGGGGGTCCTGCACGGGGTCGGAAAACTCGCGCTGCGTGAGCGGACACTTGTAGGACTCGGTCTGGCGCGCGATCTGAATGTCGTCGGAGTCGGAGTCGGGGTCGCCGCCGCCTTGGACGTGGAACCACGCGCGGGCCGATGGCAGCGGAATATCGGGGTTGCGTGCGTCCCAGTAGATCCGACGGAACAGATCGTAGTCGTCGTCGCTGGCGTATCTATTCCGTTCGCTCGGTCATCAGTCACCGATACAGGGGGGGGGGGGCGAGATGTGGGTAACTACTTCTCGAATTCCGACCGTTCATCCCACGCCTTCTGGCGCTCCCTCACGCGTTCCGAGTATCTTCCCCAGACGCCCTCTTCGACCCTAACGGGCGCGAGCTCCTCGGGCGGCTCTGGCGGTCTGGGCCGCTCTTCCTCCTCGCGCACGATCTCAACCATCGCGGCCTCGCGGTCTTTGACCTTCCGGCGGTAGTCGACCAGCCGCTTCGCGCTCTCGTCCAGACCCTCCAGGATCCGCACCATCTCGTCCTTCTCGGTGGTCGCGAAATGGCTGCGCTGTCCGAGCTGGCTGGCGGAAGTCGTGAGGAACGCCCGTGCCCGGTCGAGGAGCTCGCTGTCCTTCCGCGCGATCTCCAAGGCGTCCTGCGTCAGCTGCGGCATCGCCCGCTGGTGGAGCGGCAGGATCGGGGGCTCGTAGGCCGGAAGCCGCGTAGGGTTCCGACTGTCGGGTGATTGGGATCTGCTTTTGGAGTGGCTAGACATTGCGGTGTTTGTCGGGTTGTGTTGGTGGGGTATGTAGACCGGGGGGGTTGGAGAAGGCGTCGGCCCCGTACCTGAAACTCCAACCTGCGACTGCGACGCATCTTCACGTGCCACAACATCATACCTCATTCTAGTTAGACCCAACTACCTACATAGCTGTCAAATCCCGTACACCGACGTGGGTAATCCCTCTCCCTAATAGTAGTATTGAAAATTCTCCAGTAAATTTCCGACACCATCCTGGTGGGATAATGATTCACCAGTTGCTTTTATACACATTCCCGGCGAACCGCCATAATCTTCATATCGTTTTCTTCGGAGCCAAAAAAGCCGCAGCCAATACTAATCCAACTAGCCCGTGCAAACTAGTTGGGCTAAACAATATGTAAATCCCTCTAAGAAGTATAGTTACCCCGTCAAAATATGCGAAAAAGCACAAAGCATCGCCCCACCCCCCATCCCAGCACAGCCCGATTGCTTGCCGCTGTAGACATCAAATACAGTCTGAGGCTGGTTGTTTGGTGGTCACGGAGAGGAAGAAAGCCAAATCGTCCGACTACCCTGATTGATGCATCCTAAACCCAGGCCAATGCAAGCCACGCACACAGACACACTCTCCATTGCCTTTCCCGCACCGCAAATGGTAACATCAAGAATGACTGAAAAAGACGTAGGAAAAAAATGCATAACTCCGTACTCTTGGAAAATCCCCGAAAAAACACAATGAAGCGTGTTAAAAGGAAAACACCCTTGAGAACGCCAAAAAGGAAAAGGAAAAGGGAAGAAAGAAAAAACTAAAAATGGACTGTACGTTAGCAACTTGTGGTGGTGCGCGTTCGTAGGACATCGTGACTGCTAGTGATCATCAGGGTTTGCTGAAGTGCTGGATGTCAAGTGTCGCCATCCAAGAGTCGGTACACTTCGGAATCCTCGACGGAAAAACTGTCTTCTTCTTCGTCGAGATTCTCTATAACTTCTTTGATGAGATGTCCCGCCTGGATACTGGTGGTCAGCCACGCTCCGGCAGCAACACGGACGATGGAAATACCTTTGGATCGAGATTCAGTGCGATGGTCAGATGTTTGATCGCCATCGTCTTATTGTGCATACTCTTGAAGAGTCTGCCCAGTGTAAAGTGCACATTCGCTTCGTCCGGAGCAAGGTCCTTCAGAATCATGAGCTCTTCCAGCGCAGCCTACAGTTCGTCAGCCTCGCGATCGATTGCCATCCACACTCAGAAATAGGTACCTCGTAATTCTGCATGCTCATGAGGGTCCGTGCCCTCTTGAATCTCGACATCCCGCTCCCTGGGGCCATCTTGACAGCGGAGTTGTACTGCATCAGGGCTCCTTCGTAGTCCTTCATTTTCTCCAGCGCCATGCCCACGCAGCATACCAGGACAGCATTGGTGGGGTTGATCTTGGCGGCGGAACGGAAATGTTTTTCAGCGTGTTCGTATTTTCCCAGCTTCTCGTAAACTCTACCAAGGCCGTACCAAGCATTGTAGTGTCTGTTGTCCGCAGCGACAGCGAGGCGGTAGCTGGCGAGTGCCTTCTCATACTCTTCATTGCTGACGTGCTCGTGTCCCTGAAGCGTGTATGCGTACGCTAGCTTGGGGTTGAGCTGCGTCGCCCTCTTGAAACACTTGAGTGCTTGATCATGATCCCGCTGGAGGGAGAATACGTTGCCGAGGGCACACCAAGCCTCCGGTGAATTGTGATCAAGGTCCATAAGCTCTCGTGCCAAAAACGCCAGCTGAACGTCTTTTTTCTGATGCCACAGTACCGTTGAAAACACCTCCATGTCCTCCGTTCGGACAGCGTCCATGCTTCTAATCTTAGTAAAAGCAGTCTCTGCCTACAAACACGTCAGTTCGCTTCCCCGCAATCATTTTGGTTCGTCATACTTGGTTGTACTGTGCCATTTCGTAATATGCCTTACCCATCAGACACTGTATCCGTGGAGTTTCGCGCTGGCTAACCGGTAATGATCCTAGTGCCGCGAGTGCCTCTGGGCAATGATACCGATTCAGATTGAAATAGCCGGTGCCAAGCTTGCGGTATATGTCTAGGAGGTATGTCTGCGCCTCCTCCTTGTGCCTGTCTTTTGTAGGAGCTGGAGGTTGGAGAAGTGGAGGAGGTTGGAGCATTCTTGACGGGGCTTCCGACATCTGTTTTTTGGCAACTCGGGTCAGCGATGGTTCAACGCAGGCTTTGCGCTTTTTGGCCGAGCTGTGGCCGGCGGCGGTCACAGGCAGCGCGCCGCTAACTGCCGGCGGGTTGCCACGCACATTTACATCGTCCGAACCACCCTTCTCCTTGCCTCCCGCAAGCGAAGCGCTGCCGGCGAGGTTCGATCGAAGGCGGGCACTGACCGCTCGTTTTTTCTGTTCGCGTTCGCGCTCCTTAGCTGTCAACCGCGTCTCACGCTCGCCGGTGGTTGACTTGCTACTGCTAAACTTAAGCGTATTTAGCCGGGTGCTCCTCCTAGCTGGCGCCGCGGGTGCGATTGGTTCGGTGGGCACTCGCTTCGATTCGTTGACGTCTCGGCCGGCTCGACTTGTAAGCTTGCGTGCACCGAGCTCAGCAGCCGCACGGGTCTTGCGCAGTGGTGGAGGTAGTGGCTTGTCATGAAGACCATTGCCCATGCCCAAGTCGTTGGGACCGGCACCGGATGGCTGTGCAGTGGGTGTCTCCAGGTGGCTCGAGCTACCGGTACCTTCGTTGAGTCTATTGAAGAACGAAGGATGGTTGTTGTACGAAAGGTCGGAGCGATCCCGATTGTGAGCTGTGGATATGAATGGATCGTTCTGGTAGTTTTCGGTGGCATTCCTAGTTCGGGGTGCCGGTTCTTCCATATGCATCAAATTTGATGGGACGGGCGCGATTTTGCAGTATTCCACCATCTCCGAGTTTTGCTTGAATATGTTGTTTACCCGAAGGTTCACACCTAGCCCGGCTGTCAACCAAACAGGGTCGAGGAAGAAAAATCGCCGCATAACAGGCCAGCATAGGAGCAGTCTTACCAGTATTGCAGAGGCCAGTGAAGGCTTCCCAAAGAAATGGGTTCACCTTCACTGCAGCGACATATGACTCGATGGACTTCTTATTGTCATTTTGAGCCTGCCACAATTTCCCAATCAAGCAGTGTACAACGGAAGCATCTGGTAGGATTCTCCTGGTCGTATCCGAGTGTTGATCTAAGCAAGTCGTGCCATGCGGCATTCATTAGTCTGAGTACGTAACGACAGAAAAGGATGACCGGTGCGGGGCAGGAGATGGCACTGGAGATATCCAAGCTCCCAAAACTGCACCGAGAGGGAGAAAATACTCACTCCAAGCTGTAAGTGAAATCCAATGCCGTTTGCAAGTCTCGAGCGCGCTAATCCCTTGCTTCTCTCTCCCATCGCCCAATTTCAGACAGCACTGTGCAAAGATATACGCACATCCCACATGTTTCAACCACTTCTTCGTCAGGACTTCAGCCCTCCGGTACTGAGCATCTCTAATCAAACACAGCGCGAGTAAATGCGCCGCGTCGGCGCTCTTTGGATCGAACGCGTGTAACCGTTCGGCGGTGAAGACCGCGGTCTCCAGCATGCCATTGTCCAACAAATGCCACACCAGTCCTCGCAGCTGGCACACGGTCGAAGCGTGTGACGGTGACAATACTTGCGGCGTCGAAGACGACGACGCTGTAGGGGCGGGCATTTTTGCGGCGGTGGTAACGGGGGAGGCACTGGTGATGCGGCTCTGCACAGGTGACGAGCCGGGGTCTTGTTTTGATTCGCGATTCTTTGAAGCTTGACGAAGCGAGTTCCTTAGTCGACCAAAGCGACGAAGACCATGGGGCCCACCGAGGCTCGAAGGAGAAGGCGGGTTGCTGGCAAGGGAGTGTGGTCGTGCGGAGCGCAGGGGAGAGAGAAAGTTGGAGAATAGATCCAGCGTTGAGTTGTGTTGGGTTGTCGGAGAGCGGATGTTTGTGGTTGCCAAGCCGGAAAAGGATACGAGGAGGCGGATGATACGGCGAAGGTGCGGTTCGGACAGAGAGGAGGGTGGATGGTGGAGGAGGTGAAAGTTGAGGGAGCGGTGGCGGAAGTGATGTTGATGCAGAGTGGTTGTGTGGTCGTTGTGTTGTGTGGTTGGTAGGAGCAGTGAAGTAGTGGCAGTGGCGAGAGGTGAAAGAGAGAGATTGAGTGACGAGCGAGTGCGAAGCAAATAACGCTGCTGTTTATCGCAGTGCCATTTCTAATCCGAATGGCAATGAATATTTCGGTCTCGTTTGCTTTCTTTTTTCGGTCTCTCTTTTTTTTTTTGTTCAGTCGAATTTCCTTCCATTTCACCCATATCCCCCAACCGCATCATCACTTAAACTTAACCGCCAGTCCGTTGCGCTGGCAACCAAATGCTGAGACGAACAAAGACGTTGCCAATAAAGAGTAAGACATCACATGAAATATGGAGTGAAATCGTAGATAGCTTTTTCTGGTTTGCCATCAGCTCGATTCCCCCTTCCGTGACCGTTGGGATAGTTGAATATGTCGCCAATCCGGATCACTTGAGGCTCCGGGGGACCCGGATTGCGCGCTAGGTCCGGTTGCGACCTCGGCCTGGATATATGACAATCAACAGTCAAAGCCAAAACATTTGTAGGAAAAAGCCATAGATTGTTCTCCACCCCCGCGGCCAACAACCCAGCACCAAGCATTCGCTCTTCGACCCCGTGACGCCAAGTCCCACGTTCACAGTTGACGGACAACCCCGCCATCTTCATCCCGGCAATCCCCGTCAGGTCCTGAGCCCCGATCCGAGAATCCCAAAAGATGCTATCCCTCCGCTCCCGTATGCTGTACCCACGGCTACAGCAAGCCCGGCCCTTCACTCGCACCGCACTCACCTTGTATCCTCAACTGCAGCCCCCAGCGGAGCTCGACGAGCGCGAATTGCACGTGTTCAGGAAACTTACGGAGGCATTGGAGCCGTCAAGGCTCGAGGTATGATATGTGCTTCGAATTGGAGGATGGTGAGTGGCAGTGCTGATGGTGGGCAGGTGCACGATGTCTCGGGCGGATGCGGATCAATGTATGCCATCGAGATCGCATCGCAGCGGTTTAAGGGATTGAACATGATGAAGCAGCATCGTATGGTTAACGAAGTGCTCGCGGAGGAGATCAGGGGTTGGCATGGAGTGCAATTGAAGACCGAGGTTGAATGAGGCTCTTGCACGGTCAGGTGGGCTGTACGATATCAATCGGACGGTACATGTCGTTGTAGTGGATAAAGAAAGATCACTTGAATGAACACCAGCACCAAAACGCCAAACGCCCCCACTAGGTCCCTTCTGCAGCCTCGATCACTTGTCCAACAACTTCTTCATTTCCTTGATCTCCTCCTCCTTCGCAGCAAGCTTGTTCCTCGCGTCTTCAATATGTTTCTGTACCGTCCTCAGTCCCTCACTCAGACGGTCCAGCTCCACTTGTTCCGTCTCAGCCACGAACTCTCCGCGCCCCTTCGCCTTGCTCTTCGACGGCAGCTTGACCGTGCCTTTGCTGGTAAGAATGTCGTACATCGCTTCGGTCGGTTCGTTGAAGACCAGCTCGTCGTAAAGATAGCTCATAACGGGCCTGCGCTGCTGGCGCGCGAGCTCGAGTTCCTCATGGTCGCCGATGTAGGGATGAAGCTTGAGGTAGTGGAATAGCGTCAGTGGCTTCTCATTGCTCTCCGGATGGAAGAAGAGCTTGATCTGAATTTCGAATTCTCCCCAGCCGCTCTCAGAGACCTCGAAGGGGGGCTGCTCGAACGCTATCTTCCGTCAGTACCATCGCTTGCCCGGACAGCAAGGTCGTGTGGATATACATCGCAACGCATTCGGATACGTGTCAGCGTGGAGCCTAAACTGGACCTTCTTGATGAAGTGTGTGATGTCCGCTCCGTCTACACCCTTGACGCAGATGGTCCACTGGTGGGTATGGTCCACTGGCATACCACGAGGACGGTCATTGGGATCAATCGGGATGGCGATGTTGCCGTAAACGATCGGACGGTATATGCTGACTCCCTAGAACTCGCCACACCAGTCGACAGTCAGGAGTGAGAATTTGTGGACTTTAAGTAGACAAAAGAAATGCGAACCCGGATGTTTTGGTTAGATCGTGTGGTTGGTACCTTGACGCGTTTAGTATTTGACGGGGGCATGTTGAGGTCTAGGTTGAGTTGAGTGCTAAGGTTAGGGCGAGTGACGGCAAGAGGAGTGTCGCGATGTTGGTTAACACGAAGCAAGTTCAAATCGACGTGATGCTTGCTTAAATCACGTGCGCTGACCTAATCACGTGCGGTTCTAACCACGTTGGCTTTAATACATAGGCTCACATCCACATTCACATCACTCAAACCTTCCCACCACTATCACCACCCACCACCTCCGTCACTGTTTCTACTCTCAAGCCATATCATACGCGATTGCAACAATGCCGCCTAGCGAAACTGAGACCTCCCCAGCCCCCGCGGCCTCATCAGCACCAGAGACTCGCGCCTCCTCGGAGAACACCCCCGAGCCTTCCACCTCCGCCAGCAGTAGCACCGTGACAGATCCCGTCAAAGCACGCATGGACCGGTGGAGAGCGCTTCAAAACCGCGCTGTAAGTACGCACATCCCCTTATTCGGGCGACCATCCTCGACTGACAACGTGTTGTAGAAAAAATCGTCAGCCACAAATCTTAAAGAAGTCTACGCCGAGCGACGGCGCCAAGCGATCGACCCATCCACAACATCCAAGCTGCAGCGCAAGAAGGCCGAAGCCGAGTTCAAGCTTGCAAAAGTCGAGACAGCCGAGCAGGGCGAGGACTTTGAGCGAAAGCGAGCGTGGGATTGGACGGTTGAGGAGTCAGAGCGGTGGGATCGCCGCATGGAAAAGAAGAAGCGCCATGCTGAGGACGTCGCATTTCAGGACTACACCCAGACTGCCAGGAAGATTTATAAGAAGCAGATGAGGGAGCTGAAGCCGGACCTTGAAGGGTACGGTGCCGAGAAGGCGAAGCTGATGAAGGATGGGACTGTGGTGGAGACCGAGGATGGAGAGTTGGTGGTTGTTGACCGCGACGGCACATTCTATGCGGACGCCGACAGTCTAGGATTCGTCGACAATCGGCCGAAGAAGGAGGCTGTGGATCGGCTGGTTTCCGATCTGAAGCAGGCTGAGGACGCCAGGATGAGTAGGAAGCGCAGTGGAGAGGATCAGGACGTCACCTACATCAACGACAAGAACAAGGCGTTCAACCAGAAGCTGGCGAGGGCCTACGGCAAGTACACGAAGGAGATCAGGGACTCCTTCGAGAGAGGTACCATGATCTAGAGGGACCGACAACAACGGGCTTTCTTTCTCCGTTTCTTGATTTCGATTTGATGATATCCGTTGGCTTCCTTCAAAACTCAATGAAGCGGAGCGATGGGGAAATGGAGTGTGGCAATAGTAGATTGGGAGAAAGACGCGATGAATGAGTTAGCGGCGAACATAGGTGATTTTGTGATTTGCGGAGCGGTGATATTCCAGACGACCGCCCACATGCCCAGACTAATTCCTCCACTCTCGCGCCCTAGAACCGTTCGCGCTCTGTTCTGCTTTTTGATTGTTGTTTTTCTTTCTTACAATGTCCATGATAGGCCTTTGGTCGTATTCAAGGTCTCGCTAATGTTTAAGGAAACAAAGCAATGTGTCTTGTTTCCGTGTGTATGGCTGGTCACGAGTAATAAATCAAACCGAGAAGAGTACAATTCGCTTAACGGTCGGAGTTGGTAAAAAGATACCTGGGGATTATGACATGTCCGCCAGAGGTCACCACCCTTGTAGATACCATGAGTTTCATTATGGAAGTCATCAGATCTCGATCATGGTGGAAGTTCGATTATCCCCCACCGCGAGCCGATACCACTTCCGAGTCGGCGTGTCTTAGCGACTGGTATGTACTGTTACTTCCGATGGGCGAAGTGTGCTTTCCCAACCTCTGCTCCGTTAACTTGAATTTTTTAACAGTATAAGGTTTCGTCGCGAGGAGGTTGTGTTGAAGGAGGGTACAGCCTTCGGGGGCTTGAAGGACCGCGGCTGCAAGCAACCACTTACATACTTACCTACCAAGCGAGTCCAATCCGTCCAAGTCGTTACGCGACAATCCCGACCGAAGAGCTCATCGGTGGGTCTATAGATCGTTTGGTTGCCACGGACGAAGCACAGGGAGATCGTCAGCTCAACTCTTGCCAAGCCATGACCTCTGGTGATCAATGACGTCAGACCACCTGAGCTTTCTTCCCCCACTATATCACAGTCGATCGCCCTTCACCACTTGCAATCCACAAACCCACCCCGAACCGCCATTCCACCTTCGGAATCCCCACAATGTCCCGGCCACCACGCACCCTCCTCGTCTGCGGCGGCTCCGGCTTCCTAGGCAGCCGGATCTGCAAACTCGCATCGTCACGCAACTGGCGTGTGACGTCGCTCTCGCGCTCGGGCGAACCGTCGTGGGGGCAGCCGACGCCGCCCGCGTGGGCCGCCAACGTGAACTGGACACGCGGCGACGCAATGGATCCGGCCACGTACCAGGCAGCGCTGAAGGACACTGACGCGGTCGTGCACTCGATGGGCATCCTGCTCGAAGCTGACTACAAGGGCGTGCTCACCGGCAAGGAGCCGCTGGTGGCGGGACTCAAGAAGGCGTTCGACTCTACACGCGGCGGGGGAGAGAATACCGTGCGGGCGGGACGCGCAGCGTTGAGCTACGAGACTATGAATCGGGATACCGGTGTGTTTCCCAGAGATGCGAGTGAGAGTGGAAGCGGGGCTGACGGTGCGTGCGTGCAGCGGTGACACTGGCCGAGGAAGCCGTCAAAGCCAAGGCAAAGGTGTTCTTGTACGTGTCTGCGATCGACTCGTTCGCGGCGATGCCGCAGCGTTACATCACAACGAAGCGCGAGGCCGAGTCGATTATCGAGCGCATCGGTGCGCAGAGCAACATGCGCACGGTATTCCTGCGCCCGCCGTTCCTGTACGACTCTTCGCGCATGATCACGATCCCGCTCGCCGGCGTTCTCGGCGTCGTCAGTGCGGTCAACGGACTTTTTGGCAGAAGGCTGCCCGGGTTGGGGGTTGCTGGGTATAAGCCGCTGGCTGTCGACGATGTCGCCGGCGCAGCGGTGAAGGCACTTGAGGACGAGACTGTCAGTGGGCCCGTCGACGTCGATGCTATTCAGACGCTGGCGCAGAGGGTCTGGAGGGAGGGAATGCTGTGATTTTGCCAGGACCGTGTAATACTATTTTCGCTGCTCCTAATCATGGCCAAGCGCCCACATGTGTAAAACCCGCTGCCCTCGCTTCCTCGGGGAGAGATCATCGGCGCTCCGAGGCAGAGCAAGCTGGCTAACGGAGATGCATGGCGTCGGATTTGCGATCTGGATGGCTCTATGCCAAGAATCTTGAAATCTCACCATGCGGCTAACTTATCTCTGGTCAAACAATTGCCCCTCCACCCCCCAACCGCCACATCACCGGCACATAGCAAACTACCGTCTCGTCCGGCCAACACTCCCGCCCAAGATACCACCATGAACGGAATAACGCCACAGAAAAAATCGGCGGTGATAGGCGTCCTCGGTATGTGGTCAGTTTCCGCCATCTGTCCCTCGACAATGACTCACGAACCGCAGCGCTGCAGGGCGCCTTCGACGAGCACGTGCAGCTGCTCCGCAAAGCCTCCTCTCAGCTCCGCGACTCTCCGTACGCATTCAGCTTCATCCTCGTCAAGACGGCGGCGCACCTGTCGCGCAGCAGCGCACTGATCATACCGGGGGGCGAGTCGACGACGATGGCGCTGGTCGCCGAGCGCAGCGGGCTGCTCGAGCCGCTGCGCGAGTTCGTCAAAGTGTCGCGGCGGCCGACGTGGGGCACGTGCGCGGGGATGATCCTGCTGTCGGAGTCGGCGAACCGCACGAAGGCGAGCGGCCAGGAGCTGATCGGCGGCCTGGACGTGCGCGTGAACCGCAATCACTTCGGACGGCAGGTTGAGAGCTTCAGCGAGCCGCTGCGGCTATCTTTCCTGGGCGCGGACGAGCCGCCGTTCCTGGGCGTGTTCATCCGCGCGCCTATCGTCGATGCCGTGCTTCCTCACACGCTCAAGGAGGGCGAGGAGCAGGTTCACGCGCCCAGCTTGCAGCCCAGGGGTCGCATCGAGAGGGAGTTCACGCAGGACGGCTTCGTCGAGATCCTTGCTGAGCTGCGCAGTGGCAGTCTGCCCAAGGAGGGCCTGGACCGCATGGATAGGCCGTTCAGCGAGGCGGATGCCAAGGGTTTGAACCACGGCGCTGACCACGAGCGCGAGCGGGAGAGGAGCAGCGGGACCGCGAGGGTCGTGGCCGTCAGGCAGGGGAACGTCGTCGGCACCAGCTTCCATCCCGAGCTGCGGAACGATGTGAGGATGCATCGCTGGTGGCTCGAGCGGGTCGTTGAGGACCTGCTGAAGAGGGAGAGCCTCGGAGGCGCGGTTTAGATGTGGTGTTTTTGTTGCATCGTATTGGTTTCGGGGTTGGGGACACGGCTAGATGGGTATACAGAGCATGGGAGTAGAGGTTTTTTTTTTCAATAGATATCTACCTGTTTGGCCATCCGTTTATCGCGAGCACGGATACGGTTGGGCGTGCGCATCTTCCTTTTCACCGTCCGACCGGTCCACGATCTTTGGGCGCGGAACAGGAACCGACTTCACCTCACGCTTCTTCTTCTCTCTCTGGATTAGTTAAGCCCGGCGTCGGCCCAGGTTTGGTTGGGCGGCATGTGATTGCGCGATCGACCTCCGAGAATACCCCGCTCGACTTCTCCTGGAAGGAGCTTCCGTGCGGCTAGCCGAAGTCGGCCAACTGCTGCCACCTCCGCAAACCCAACCAACGTCAAAATAGTGGTGTTCGGGGAATGCTGCTAGGGATAGGCGCTTGGTCTGGTGACCGCGGTGTGCATCAGCACCTTTGAGTTCGGCCACAGCAGCTGTGTCTGAGGCGGTTCGAGGGATGCGTACCGAGGGCTGGGGAAGTGCTGGTTTTTGCTGTGGTTCTCGAGACTCGAGCAGATGTCTGCTCGCAAGACGGGATCAACAAGTCAAGTGCATAGCATGAAGTTGCGGCGGCGAGTGATGGAACATGAACTCGGACTTCCGAAGCAAGCTTAGTACATACATGCTATGTATTACATGCAGAGTTGTTCGCCGCAGCCGGAGCTGCACATGCCAGCAAACATCACATCCCATAACGGAGTCTGGTGATGCCCACTAGCAGACTGTCCTGAGTACATAAACGACGCAGATACATGAATCCTGCCCGCCGCTTCGCTTCAAGCGTTTTTTTGCCTTCGTTTGTTGTTGCTTCTTTTAGTCCGTCGAACCCTGCAGCTCGCACACGCGAACGACCTCCCACCTCCGCCACAACGACCAGGCGAAACCCCGTGTGTGCTCGTTCTCACATGGCTTTGTTCCTTTCCGTCTAACCACATAGATACTCTACCACGACCGCCACCGCCACCGCTAACCTCGTCCTTCTCCTCCACCTTTCCGCGCTCCATGTACAGCCTGCTGGCCGCCATTCCCTCGAGCATCCTCGGCCTGATCATGGTTCTCTCGGTGCTCGGGCGTTTCTTCAAGAGCTGCCGGTTCTACGCGCGGATCCTGACGTGCTACGTGCTGCTGCTGACGTGCGCGACGTATGGCGTCGTGGCGTCGCTGGCGCTGCGCGCCGTCGGCCGCGTCTCGATCGCGCAGTGGACCACCGCGCGCGCGATGAAGAATCTGGGCTGCCCGATCATGGGCATCGAATTTGACATCGAGGGCGAGCAGCACCTGGACACGCGGCCGGCCGTCTTCGTCAGCAACCACCAGAGCGAGCTCGACATCCTGTTCCTCGGCCGAGCGTTCCCGAAGCACTGCTCGGTCACCGCCAAGCGCAGTCTCAAGTTCGTGCCGTTCTTGGGCTGGTTCAGTAGGCGCCCCATGAAGTTGGCGGCACAAGTGGCAGAGGCTTACACCCCCCCGCAACAGTGGCCCTGAGCGGAACCGTCTTCATCGACCGAGGCAACAGGAAGACTGCCATTGCGGCGTTCGACAGCGCGGTCAACGAGATCAAGGGCAACCGCCAGAGCGTCTGGATCTTCCCCGAAGGCACCCGGTCGTACTTTAGCAAGCCGGACCTGCTGCCCTTCAAGAAGGGAGCGTTCCATCTGGCCGTGCAAGCTGGTGTGCCTGTGGTCCCGGTCGTCGTCCAGAACTACTCGCACGTGCTGCATCTGCAGGACCGGACCTTTGAGCCGGGCACCATCAAAGTGAAGGTATGTGTCGGCGAGGAGTCGAAAGGGATGGGATGCGAAAACGGCTGCTGATAGCGGGATGCATAAGGTCCTGAAGCCCATCGAGACGGACAAGCTCACGATGGAGGACGTTGAGCGGATCACTACCACCACCCGGGAAGCCATGCTGATGGAGATCCAGAAGATGGGATCGCCGAGCGAGCGGAAGACCCAGTAGGCGACTGTTGCGTGATGTGGGTCATTAAGAGCAGATAGAGTGTAGGAACAATTAGAGACTCGCAGATAGATAGTTCTAGATAAAGTGCTTGCGGACAGTCATGGCGGAGCGTGGCGTCGTTGGGTTGGGTTGCACTGGAGCAAGCATTTCGCAGCATAGATGCATGCACTTTGGGGGGGGAGGGGCGTTTGCGATATGATATTTTTGTTTCCGTCCATTATTTTCTGCTGTCCCATCTCTCTGCTGGGAGTTTTCATTTGGCTGTGCGACACAACTTATGGGGGGACATCGAATTCACATGTGCGGAAACTACATTGCCACTTGTAGCCACAGACTGCGCCACACTCCGCTCTCTCCTTACCCTGTAGCCGTTATTGTGTGGGCGTGAGAGGCAAGTAAGATGACTACACACTCTCGCCCTCGACGCGCCGTTGCGAATCAACGCGTTCTACAACACCAACCCCAAAACCCAAACACAGACACGTACACGACTTGATACCGTACCACTGACGCCACCGCTCAATTCTCTACGCCCTATCACCAGAGCTTTGTCCGCACGTACCGCACCCGGCGGGACCAGTCCCCGCGCCGCACACCACGCATCATGCATATCAAACAGATCATCATCCAAGGCTTCAAATCGTAGCTTCCCCTCCACCCCCTCCAACCTCCGCCCCGCTCTCCACCCTACCCTTCACCCTCCGCACCCCGCGCTCTCTAGGGACATCGTATCTAACCATCGCCTCCTCCCCCCCCGCCCACCAGCTACAACGAACAGACCGTGATCGAGCCGTTCTCGCCGAAATGCAACATCATCGTCGGGCGCAACGGGTCGGGCAAGTCCAACTTCTTCGCGGCGATCCGGTTCGTGCTGTCGGACGCGTACACGCAGATGGGGCGCGAGGAGCGGCAGGCGCTGCTGCACGAGGGCTCCGGGTCGGCGGTGCTGTCGGCGTACGTCGAGATCATCTTCGACAACTCGGACGAGCGGTTCCCGACTGGCGGCAGCGAGGTGGTGCTGCGCCGCACCATCGGGCTCAAGAAGGACGAGTACACGCTCGACCGCAAGAACGCGAGCAAGAGCGACATCATGAACCTGCTCGAGAGCGCCGGCTTCTCGCGCAGCAATCCGTACTACATCGTGCCGCAGGGCCGCGTCACCACGCTCACCAACATGAAGGACACCGAGCGCCTGCTGCTGCTCAAGGAGGTCGCCGGAACCCAGGTCTACGAGCAGCGCAGGACCGAGAGTCTCAAGATCATGGACGACACCGATAACAAACGCGCGAAGATCGACGAGCTGCTGAAGTACATCGAGGAACGGCTGAGCGAGCTCGAAGAGGAGAAGGAGGAGCTCCGTGGCTACCAGGAGAAGGACCGTGAACGCAGGTGCTTGGAGTACACCATCTACCACCGCGAGCAGGTCGAGCTCGGGAATGCCCTGGACCAGATCGAGGAAGGCAAGATCCGGGGGTTGGAGAGTAACGAAGACTCCAGGGAGGCGTTCTTGGAACGAGAGAGGGCGATCCGTGAGCTTGACGCAAAGATCGGCAACATAAAGCAAGAAGTCGATCTGCACCGGATGGATAAGACGCAACAGGAGGAGGAGCGCAGGGAACACGTGCGACGGCAGGCGCAGATCGAGTTGGATGTCAAGGCGCTGTCCGAGGACCAGGAACATCTGCGGGAGGCCAAACAGCGGTACGAGGAGGAGCTCGAGGAGATCACTACCGCGATCGCAGAGCGGGAAGAGGGACTGCAGAGACTGCTCCCGGAGTACAACGAGAAGAAGGAACAGGAGAGCAAGCTAAAGCAGGAACTGGCCGAGGCGGATGCGGCCCGCCAACGGCTATACGCGAAGCAGGGACGGAACAATCGATTCCGCAGCGAGAAGGAGCGGGATGACTGGTTGAAGGACGAGATCAAGGAGTATCAGAACGCGCTCTCGAAGAGCAAAGACATCGCCAGGAGCTTGGACAAGGAGATTGCCGAGTCGAAGAAAGCCGTTGCGGCCGTAGAAAAGGAGATTGAGGACGCCCGGCACAGGCTCGACGGCCGAGACGAAGAGATCAACAACATCCTGGAAGACATCGCTGCCAAAAAGCATATACGGGACGAACTGATGGACACACGCAAACGTCTGTGGCGTGAAGACACCCAGCTGGACAGCACTCTCAAAACCTACAAGGCGGAACTCGACCGAGCAGAGCGGAATCTTTCTTCGGCCATGGACAACAACACGTCTCGCGGTCTCAAGGCGGTCCGCAAGATCAAGGATGAGCTGGAAAGATCTGGTAACCGCGGCTGCTACGGCACCCTCGCGGAGCTCATCCTCAAGGTCGAAGAGCGCTATCACACCGCAGTCGAGGTCACGGCGGGCCAGAGTCTGTTCCACTACGTCGTCGATAACGATGAGACCGCCACGCGAGTCCTCGAGCAACTCAACAAGGACAAATCTGGACGACTGACGTTCATGCCTCTGAACCGGCTCAAGCCACGGATGGGGAAGCTACCGAACACGAACGATGCCATCCCGATGATGTCGAAGCTGCAGTTCGACCCCAAGTACACCAAGGCGTTCGAGCAGGTGTTCGGCAAGACCATCATCTGTCCCGACCTCAACGTGGCGTCGCAGTACGCTCGCTCCCACGGACTGAGCGCCATCACTCTGCCCGGTGATCGCGCCGACAAGAAGGGAGCGCTCACTGGAGGATTCCACGATCCCCGCCGGAGTCGCCTCGAAGCAGTCAAATCGGTAAAGCATTGGCAGAAGCTTTACGACGACGAATCGGCCAAGGCGGCAGCGAAGAAGGCGGAGATCGAGAAGATCGACCAGCAGATCACTCATGCGGTTGGAGAGCTGCAGAAGGCCACAGCACGACAGGCGCAGGTCGAGAACTCGTTTGCGCCGCTGCGTGCAAAGCTGCAGGGCATGGTGGCATCGCTGGGACAGCACCAGGACAATCTCGAGCGTAAGGTCAAGAGCAGGGAAAATGTCGAATCGTCGCTCAAGAGTATGACCGAGCAGCTCGAGGCTTACCAGGTTGAGATCAATAGCGGATTCAAAAAATCGCTTACCGCTGAGGAAGAGACCAAGCTCGAGGAGCTCGCGCAGAAATGTCAAGAGCTCAGGAAGGAGGTGGGGATCGTCAGTGCTGAGCGCGCCGAGAGGGAATCGCGGAAGTCGATCCTCGAGGTCGAGTTGCGCGAGAATCTGAGGATGAGACTGGACCAGCTCAAGGGCCAGAGCATGGATAACCTCGAGGGCACCGACACCGGTCACGGTGGACGCCGTCGCGGAGATCTGAAGGCTGCCGAACGCGAGTTGAAGGAATCCAAAGCCAAGCTGACTAAGATGAGGGAGCAACTCAAGACCGCCGAAGAACACATCAGCACTGCGACGAAACAACTTGATGCCCTGGAGAAACAGAAGGCGGAGCTGCAGGCCGAGCAACAAGAGGAAGCGCGCAACATTGAGCGCCAGAAGAAGCGCATCGAAAAATCCATGGCGAAGCGGGCGCTCCTGCAGGAGAAGGCCGCCGAGTGCTCGCGCAACATCCGAGACCTCGGCGTCCTCCCCGAAGAGGCGTTCGAAAAGTTCGAGCGGGTGGAATCCAACAAAGTGGTAAAGCTCCTGCACAAGGTCAACGAGGCACTCAAGAAGTTCAGCCACGTCAACAAGAAGGCGTTCGAGCAGTACAACAACTTCACCAAGCAGCGCGAGATGCTCCAGACACGGCGCGAGGAGCTCGATAAATCCCAGTCGTCGATCGAAGAACTCATCCAGATTCTAGACCAGCGCAAGGACGAGGCCATCGAGCGCACCTTCCGCCAAGTGTCCAAGGACTTTGCCGAGATCTTTGAGAAGCTAGTTCCCGCCGGCCGCGGCCGTCTCATCATCCAGCGCAAGGCGGATAAGGGCCAAGCACAGGAGGACGATGACGAGAGCGATGGTGACGGCGAGAGACCCAAAGGCAACGTCGAGAACTATACGGGAGTCGGCATCTCCGTCAGCTTCAATTCGTCCGACGACGAGCAGCAGAGGATCCAGCAGCTCAGTGGTGGTCAGAAGTCGCTCTGTAGGCCGAGTCCACCCAGTTTTGGTTTTTGTTTTTAGCAAAAACTAACGGTGCTAGGCGCCCTCGCGCTCATCTTTGCAATCCAACAATGTGACCCCGCACCATTCTACCTCTTCGACGAAGTCGACGCCAACCTCGACGGTATGTTCCCCTCCCTCCCTCTTTACTACCCCCACTAACACAGCCTCCCAGCGCAATACCGAACAGCAGTAGCACAGATGGTCAAACACCTCAGCGGCCGCGACAACGGCCAATTCATCTGCACGACGTTCCGGCCGGAACTCGTCCATATCGCGGACAAACACTACGGCGTGCTGCACAAGAACAAGCAGTCCTCGGTCGACGCCGTCACCAAGGAGGAGGCGCTGGAGTTTATCGAGGGGCAGAAGGTGTAGAGTAAAAAAAGTAAGCGAGCAAGATGGATGGATGGGGGGTGGGTAATGGATAGATACCATTTGAACAGAGGAGTTGAATTGAATAGGTTGGTTGGTTGTATGTATCAATAAATTTGGGAGGGAGAAAGATGGGCGGATGGATGGTCTTTACGCTTCTTTCCCCCCCTTTTTTTTCGGATTCTTTGATCTTTTTTTTTTTTTTTGGATGTACACACTGTTTTCGGGCTTGAATACGGGATCTCGTCGGGGTCACTCCTAGTTACAGTAGAATCCACTGCATGGATAGATGCTACAGTTTTATGTGCCAACTACATTTTATGTGTGACGCAAAGGGACGTTTCTACAAGTTGTCCGTCAAATCGATATGTGGCTGGCCGTACCTAGTCCTTAACTACCAACGTCCGAATAGAAAAACAGGCGATGGCATAGTGGCCTCGCCGGCCGTTTTCCGGTCACCACAAACCACAACCACACGATCGATATGTAAATTGCCTCGACATGACGAATGATACATACTTACATATGTATGTATGTATGTATCTGGAATTTCGATTTCTGGCGTCGGGATTCCGAAATCCCCTTTTTTCGGAAGTCTGGCAGTTTTAAATTTTTTCTCACAACACGTCACACACCATCGGGAGGGGGAGGAATGATTTTATGGAGAGGGAGCCAGCCAGCCAATAGAGAAGTTTTAAGTATCTACATATGTACTTATCTACCTATAGTTAAGCGCAATAAAAAAATAAAATAAAAAAAAAGGAGTTGAAAGACGGCTGTGTTTAAGGTGGGACCACATTATACATATCGTACGGTACTCCACAGCACACCCCGCGACAACGAGATCACCTGCAACCAGTTAACTCCAATGATCGTAACGGTCGCCCAGCACACATCCTCACTCGGGTTGCCCCCCCCCCCCCCTCGGGCAATAAAAAGAATGACCAAGTACACAACGCAAGCGACCAACAAGTGGAACGACTCGAGTCAATAAATAAAATCACTCGACAGCAGCCCTCTGGCCGCCCTTGGTGCCAAACAATGCTCCCCCTCAATAGAAAAAAATCATTCCCAGAGCTCCCACATGGTGGCGGGTTATTATGAGGAAATTTTTATAACTGGCAGACTTGTGAAATTTATCAATTATGTGGCTGCCACACCTGTTTTTCTACTTGGACTTTGGTAGATAATGACTCCCCCCCCCAATTTCCCCAATTTCCCCCCAGAGCAAAAGACCATCCGGAACAAAAGGAAAAGAATGAGAGGAAAAAAAATTTCCTACGTAAAATCACATCAAATCAAATCAGAACGCCTCCCCTCCCACCCTGGCCACCCACTCCTTTTCTTTTTTTCCCCGCATTTAAACCTTCCCACCAAAAAACAAAATAAAAATAAAAACTAACCAACACATCACGCATCCTTTTCTTCAACAGTAATAGAACCGAGCGCTTTGACCGCTATAGCTCTAACTTCGGGGCTCATGCCGGCGAAGGCCATGGCGACACCCTTGAGCGCAGATTTCGCGTGGCCAGAGACGAGCGCGGCGACCTGGGCGGCGATGCCGTCCTGCTTGAGGCCCTCGATCTTGGCGAGTACGTCCTTCATGTTGTCCTCGTACCACATGGCCACGAGACGGTCGTCGTCGTCAAAGATGGTCGAGTTCTCGTCCGACACGACAAGGCTCCGCAGACGTGTAAGGTTCTCGGCGCGGACGGAAGCTTTGTCTGCTGTGGCCATCTTGCGGAGGAAGAGCTCCTCGTTGAGACGACGGCGGAGACGCCAGTAGAAGAAGCGGCGCGCCTGCTGCCATTGCAACGGCATGCGGATCGTGCCCTTGGCTTTCATGCGGCCGGCGCGGTCGTGGAGATCCGCGAACTGGAGAGTGACTTGGGCGTAAACGGGCAGGAGGAGGTTCTCACGCTCCGCCGTCTTGGCCTTGATCTCGGCCTGCTCCTCGGGAGACAAATCCTTGTTTGCAGCACGGCGACGGAGTTCGCCGTAGGTGGCGTCCAGGCGTGCCATCGTATCCAGTTGCTTCTCGCGACGGAACTTGATACCGACGATTCCCTCGGGCTCCAGGACACCGGCTCGAGAGTCCTCGTCCGCGTACATCTCCATCATGTTCTCGTTGATGGTGGGGTCGACCACGACCCACGAGCCTCCACGGAGCTCCCCGAAAGGAGGGATGTAGACGAAGATGGGCTGCTCGTACTTGACCAGGGCATCGACGATGTAAGAACCGTACTTGAGGACCTCGTTGTACATGTCGCGCTGGCCACCGGAGAATCCACGCCAATTGGCGAAGATGAACAATGGAAGCTGCTCACCATGGTTGAAGTCGTTGATGGCCTGGGCAGTCTTGTAGGCCGAGTTGGGGTACCAAACCTGACCGGCTTCCTGGGTGACCATCTCAGTGGAGTCCGGGTTGGCGGGATCCGCAGGTGTGACGTTTTCCACCGACCGAGTCTCGACAGCGATGACGCCGACGGGGATACCGTTCAGACGGGCACGACCGACTACGACGGTCTTCGCCCATCCGCTCAGAGTCTCCTGGAAGGAATCCCGGTCGAAGAATCCAGACTGGAATCCGTCCTCATCTTCCTTGCCGTCGATGAGCCATCTAACATCGTACGGGTTCTTTCCGGGTGGCACGAAAGTAATGTCTCGGTCCCAGTGGTCGACGGACGGCGAAACGGGAACCGGAGCGCCCTTGCGGTCGGGCACGTATGACATCCACTCGATGATCTTCTGAACACCCTCGTAATCGTCGGTAGCAGTCAGATGCGAGACTCCGTTCTTGTACATGATCTGCGTGCCTCCAAGCTGGAGATTCGAAGTGTACACCTCGCGTCCCAAGAGCTTGTTGATGGCGGGCGCACCAGTAAGGATCTGGCAGCACATCAGTCAATGTCACAGAACACTGCACTTAGAAATCAGAAATACTCACGATAGGCTGGCCCTCAATCTGGATCGCACGTTGTCCCAAGCGCACCAGGTAGGCACCGATACCGACGGATCGACATGTGACGAGAGTGATGGTGAAAATGTCCTCGTATGCGCGACTGGTAGCACCGGCAATCAATCCGGAGCCTCTCAGACACTCAACACCCAGCCCGTCCTCAGCACCGATAATGGTCATGATCTTGTATCGTTCCTCTCCGTCCTCAACGATGCGCTCGCAGACCACATCCTTCTTCTTCCTGAACCGCCGGTGGACATCGGGTGTGAGGTAGAGGTATTTGAATCCGGCTTCAGGTTTCTCGGGATCGTTCCACGCAACAGAGAAGTGGGGAATCAGCTCCTCGGCCATACCGATCCGCGCACCAGAGTTGGCAGAGAGGTAGATGCGGGGAATGCCGTGCTTGCGGGCATACTCGGTACACTGGTTGAAGAAGCTGTCCTCCTGAGGTCCGAAGGATCCAATCTTGAAGGTGATGTCATTGGCAATGATGACGAACCGCCTTCCACGGGGATACTCGGGGGTTTTCGCGGTCACCACCCATCCCACCATACCGTGGGTGTTGGTACCGGGCTCACGCTTGACCTCAGCCAGCTCTCCTTTCTCGTCGATGATGAGCTCGCTGTAATCCAAGCAGTCCGAGATATCTGGAGTCTTGTCCTTCACGCTCGGCAACTTCTGCGAGAGCTTGCCCCAGGACTGGGAGACAGCCTGTCTGAACAGCTCGGGGAAGTCGTAGACGTACTGAGTCCCCATCAGATGGGCCTTGTACCTCTTCGGCTGCAGCCATTCCTTCGTAGCATAGGGAGTAGTCGTTGAGCGAAGATGCATGGTGCCTGGCTTGTTGCCGATACTGTGGAACACCCATTGGCCCTTCTCGGCCTTGTGCTCGGCGTACATCTCGACCTGAACAACGTATCCCGAGACGTTCTGGATCAGCATGCGGATGGGGAACGACTGACCGCTCTCCGGGTCGGTGCAGACGATACGGATCTCGGCGCCGGTGACACGGAGTCTCCAGAGGCGCCTTCCAAAGCGTTCAATGAAACCGCCGAGGGCGGGCTCGACCTCCTCGGGACTCAGCGGGAAGACGGGAGAGAAATTGATGAAGATGTGGTTGAGATCGGAGTTGTTGTTACCAATAATCTCCAAGGCATCCAGAATATCGTTGACCAACCTATCCGTCTCCGAGATGAGGTAATCCGCAGTGGGGATCTCGTCGCGCAGCCTGCCGGGACGGACAACCGCCCTGGTAAAGTAGCGCTTATCGCCGGGGGACTCTTTTCCGATAGCCTCGTAGACATGGATGTTTCTGTTCTCCGTGAAGACGGGCTTGATGTTGAAGTTGCGGAGCCTACCCAACTCGAGCTGGAAAGCCAGCGCCGGTTCGATGTGCCGGATGCTCTCCTCCTCCTTGTAGTTGGGCCACCTGAAAGTGAAGTACGCAGGGTACGATCCATCCTTATGGCCGCAGACGAAAGTGATCCTTCGGATACCGCGGAAGATAAGGTCGTCCTTCACGCCGTTGACCAACGGCTGGATTCTGTCGAGCACCTCCTTATCGTCCTTCGACTCGACATCCCGGATGGCAACGTTGCACACCGCCGACAGCGTCTCGTCATCGTCGCTGGAAGCACCCGTCAGCAGCGGCTGTGGCCGTCTCCGGCCTTCGAGGTTGGCCATGAGTCCTGCTTGCGGGGATCGGCTCCTATCGGCACGAGGAGGGATCTGTTCGATCGCCTTCGTCAAGATGTCCTCGACCTCGTCCAAGAAGAGTATGGGAACGATCACACCCTTGCGGATGGGCTCTTCGCCGGATTTGGCAACAAGGAAGGAAAGGTCACTGATCGAACCGACCCTCTTCGAGAAAGGGTTGCCGTTTTCCGAAGTGGGCGTTGCTGGCGTCGAAGGCTGAGCAACTCCGTACTCCGCTACACCAACCTTCCTCATCTGAAAGTCCCATGTGAGAACATACGGAGGTTCGGCATCGGTGCCATGGTACTGGATGTCGTGGATCTGGTAGGCCCTGTAGGCACGGCGGATGTACACTTCCAGAGCAGCCAACGACACCCAGGGATCGGAATGCGCGAAGAAAGTCGGCAGGACATCGAACACGGTGTACTTGGAGTCGATGACTTCGCGGAGGACATCGAGGGAGGGGGTTCTGCGGTCCCAGCCAGTCTCGCCGTATCGTGACTCCACAACGGACGACCGAAGGATGTGTTCCATCTGACTGGCTCTCTCCTCCAACGAAGGCAACGCGCACTGGATGAGCACTTCACGGGCCTTCAGCGCAACCTTGGCAGTAGCACGAGCCTCCAACTCGGCAAGCTTCTTGAGCATCGGGCGGAAGTACTTGGCAACCTGAGAATTGCTGGGCCTGCTTGGACGGTATTCATCGAGGATCGCAAGTAACAAGTCATTCTTTGCCCCGACTCGGCTGTGGGAAAGCGCGATAGTGACAGCCTTCATAACGTCATCCCTGTTCTCGTCACGGAGCTTCAGGAGAACGTCTTCCTCGCGGTTGTGGTGGCCGGAGAAAAGCTTCTCGATGCTCCAGTATCGCTCCAAAAATCCAAGAGCGATGTTGAACTCGTGAGTTTTTAAGCCGTCCGCGTACTGATCCATGATCTGAGCCAGCGGCGCGAGCAACTGCCTTATCATCTCCGCGTCGGCGGCCGTAGTGTGGTCTTCCAGGAACTTATCCAAGGCCTTTCGCAGTTGCTTTGCAGGGAATTCGCTCTTTCTGGCCTTGGACCGCTCGACAATCTGCGATAGGGTCTGCTCGAGCTTCTGCGGCATGCGGGAGTGCAGAGCAGAGTATTGCGAGGCGAACTCGCCGTAAGGAAGCTCGGGGTCGCGCAGCACTTCGATCAGCTCCTTGAGGGTTGCGTTCATCACAAACTGGTTGTCGTAACCATCGAGGATGTTGCCAAGAACACCAGTAAGGAGGGCGAACCGCTGAGGCAGTTTGTTTCCGACAACGCGGGGAGATCCGAAGGGAGGGAGCTGGCCACTGAACGCCGATGCGTGCTTGACACGGCTTGGGTCGTCGAGCTCGAGGATACCGATGATATCGCCGGCCTCCATAGTGGCACCGGGCTGCTTGATGAACTGCACGATACCGTCCTCCTGGGTGACCAGAGGCATATACATCTTCATGACCTCCACCTCCGCAAATGCCTGCCCCTTCTTGACGTGGTCACCGCTCTCCACAAGGAACCTGACAAGCTTTCCCGGAGATGGAGCCCTGAGCTGTGTGGGGTCGTTCTCCTCCTCGAGCAAGCAGGTCATGCTGTCCACGCTCAGGCGGGTCGCGCCGACCTCCTCCTTCCAGTACACATTGTGGCTCTTGCCATCCAGAAGCACCAGCAGACCGCCATCGTTCAACGCCCTGACGCCGACCGTGCACTTGGAGCCGTTAACGAACAAGTTGTATGATCCGCTACTGGACCTCGTAGCAGTGAACTTGTAACGGAAACCGTCGTAGATGAAATCAACGGGGAACACATTCCTAAGGATACCCTTCGCCGGAACCTGTCCCTTCTCGAGTGACGCCCTGTATTCGTTGATGCCAGCCTCACTGGCGACATGGGCCCTCGCGACTGCACCACAGACCACGGCAAGGATGGTATCGGGTCGCTCGGATGTAAGTTTCTTTGTGATCAGCTCGTCAAGCCAGCCGGTGGTGATGGTGTTCGCCTCGAAATCGGGGGTCTCCAGGAGCTTGATGAGGTATTCGACAGTGGTTCGGAAGTCGCCGCGAATGCTCAATTCCTTCAGCGCCACGACCATGTGTTTCCGCGAGGCACTACGGTTCTCACCGTAGGCAAAGATGTGGCCGAATTGCGAATCGGAGAACGAGTGGATGCCGCCGGCAGTACCGACGGAAAAGTAGCCCCAGACGTTCGAGGACGACCGAAAGTTGAGCTCGTGCATCATTCCGCTCGAAGGCTTAAAGCCCTCGCCGGGATCCTCGGAAGTGATTCGGCATGCAGTGCAGTGGCCCTTGGCCGACGGCCGTCGCTGGGTGGTCTCGGAACCTTCCTTGGAGAAATCAAAGTCGATCTCGCTCGTCGTGTTGGGGTCGACTCCGTACAGCAACCGAATGTCACGGATTCTGTGCAGGGGGATGCCCATGGCGATCTGCAGCTGGGCGGCCGGGAGGTTCACTCCAGTGACCATCTCGGTGGTGGGGTGCTCGACCTGGAGACGGGGATTCAACTCCAGGAAGTAGAACTTGTCGTCGGCGTGGGAGTAGAGGTATTCGACGGTGCCGGCAGACACGTATCCGACAAGTTTTCCCAGTCGGACGGCTGCGCGCTCCATCGCCTGGAATGTCTCGGGCTTCGCGATGGTTACCGGAGCCTCCTCGATGATCTTCTGGTGTCGCCGTTGAACGGAACAGTCACGGCCGGACAGCGAGATGTTGTTTCCGTACTGGTCGGCAAGGAGTTGCACCTCCAAGTGGCGGGCGCTGCCTGCTAGCTTCATGATGAAGATTGGAGATCCTGGCACCTCGCCCGTAACTTGGCTGTACAGCGCGCCGAAGCCCTCCTCGCTGTCGACTTTCCTGATGCCCTTTCCTCCTCCGCCCTCGGACGCCTTGATCATGACGGGGAACCCGATCTCTTTCGCCTTCTCCAGCGCCTCCTCCGCGGAGTGGGTGCATCCTTTATCGTAGACTTTGGGGGAGACGGTGACGAATCCATCGCTGCCGACGTCCACCTGGCTCACACCTGTTCCGCTCCACGGGATGCAAGGGACTTCGGCGTGCTGGGCGACGATCGTCGACGAAATCTTGTCTCCAAGCGAGCGCATAGCGGCGCCGGGAGGTCCAATGAACACAATCTTCGATTTGGCAAGGGACTCGGGCAGTAGTGGGTTCTCGCTAGCATGGCCCCTGGAAGACGGAAGCACAGTCCCGTCAGTGATGATCCCCCGTCGCCGGCACCACACCACCGATCGACTGGAATGTCTCACTCACCATCCGGCCCACACAGCATGAACTTTCGTCCGCTCCGCAACCTCGACTATTAACTCCACATTTGCGTAGTTGTTATTATTGGTGCCTCCGGGAACCTACGGACAGGCGTGTCAGCGAACCGGAGGTGTGTGTGAGAGTCGTCCCCTCCCGCCCCCTTCCTCCGAGATGCGTACCTCCACATACTGATCCGCCATTCTAATGTAATCAGCGTTCGCCTCGAGATCCTCGGGCGTCGCCATGACGGTAAACTGTATCGCCTTCTCATCGCCGAATGTCTCATAGGCCCATTTCCGCACGCTGCGCAGTTCTTTGACGGCGGCGATTCCGTTGTTGGCGATGAGAACCTGGTAAGCAGCATGTGGTCAGTCAAGTCTACCCTCCCAGCCCAGTCCCGCCGATTGGGTATCCGTCAATCGATCACGCGTTTCACCTGCCGTGCAGGCTTTTTTTTTTCTTTCTTTCGGGAGAGCGCGGGAAGGAAACAGAGCAAGCGAATGCGAATCGAATTGAATTGCTGCAGCACACACCTTTGTGATTACAGTGTGGCCATCACTTACGGACACGAAGTCCTTAACTTTGCTGGTCGGCGCGTCATCTAATCTGTTCCCGCCGTAGAAATGGTCCGGAAGGGTGAATCTGGATGAGTACGAATGGGTTCGGCCATGAGAGATGGTGGGGGACTGGGGTGGCGGGGATGGGGTTGACGCTTCGGCCATGTCTGCTGGTGAGTGTCTTAATGCTGCTCCTGCTGCTGCTGCGGATGCGAGCTGATGGAAGCTCCGACGACCGGGCGGACGAGACGAGACGGGGTTGTTATTGCGGGGATAGGCTGCAATGGCGGACAGAAGACAGGAAGGGACGGTGAGCAGTCGGGGAACTGAAGACCACAGTGAGATGGATGAATTACCTCGCCGGAGCACAGCACAGAACGCCACGCAAGCAGAAGAGAGGGGGAGGAGAAGGATCGATGAGAGCGAGAAAGAGAAAGGGAAAGAGAAAGAGAAAAAATTGAGACGGGAGGGGGTGCGTGGGGGAATGGGGAGAGTGGTGGGGGAGGAGGGAGGGATGGGTAGATATATATCTGCTTGGTGGGGGAGGGGACCTTCGCTATTTTTGAAGTGGACGAACGTTGGAACGGGCCCCCTTTTGGCAGCTAGCTATGTATGGAGGTGGATTTCGGCGGGGGAAGCCTGCAACCCTGCAGAGTTTCGGAGTTTATCGTATGCACTACGCGGAAAAGCAAGGTTTTGCGAAGTTAGTGCATCCAACAAATGCAAACCACCAACCCAACCGACAACATCACGGCCATCCTTGAGATCTGGGGCGGCTGGTGTGACTGACGAACGGTAGTCCTCGCTTGGATAACCATCTGCGCACATATCTCATATCTACACATCTCCATATCTCGTATCTACACATCTCCATATCTCGTATCTACATATCTAGATACCTACTGTGTGTGCATGATGGGCAGCTCTGACGAGTGCACACGGTTCCTGCCATCGGGTGATCCGGGCGGTCGGGGTGGGAGAGTGACGACACATTTAACCCATGTAAGCCGACCACATTTAACCCAAATATCATAAGACGGACACACTGAACCAAATAAGATGCACAGATTTAACCCAAATAAAACAAACAGATTTAACCCAAAGAGCAGGAGTTTTGGAGGCAAAAGCAACCCCACGGCCCCACGTCTCGACCACCGACGGGGCCAGGGCGAGAGCATCGAGGGAAAAAAAAAAAAAAAAAAAAAAAAAATTCAGTTTCTGTTGAGTCCTCAACAACGCCTGGTTGGTGCCCCCAAGCCAGCCCTAGTTCATCCCTCCCGGGCCAGCCGGCCTGCCCTCCAGCGATCGAGTTGAGTGAGAAAGTCCCTGCGCCTGCCACAGCATGCAGGACGAACCCAATCGCGGTCGGCACGGCTGCGGCTGCCCGCCCAGGCATTCCCCAGGTCTCTCTCTCTTTCTCTTTCTCTCTCTCTCTCTCTCTCACACACACACAGCACGAAACGCACCACGGTCACTGCATCTCACTCACGCCACGGCCCAGACGTAGATAGATGTCTGCATACAACACCGACTCCTCTGCGCGTATCGCCACGATCCAATAGAGTCGCATGCGGTCAATGAATCGTCATCACCGTCGACTCCTCTGCGCGTCGGCCGGTCTCGGCGCTCTGGGCTTGGGCTTGGGGCGGCGGTGCGGCGCTCTGTGCGTGGCCGGGCGAGCGGACAGTTTCCCCCTCGCGCAGACACCCCGCGAACTAGTCTCGGCGGCTGGTCTGGACGGCTGCGCCGGGGGGGGGGGGGGGGGGGGGGGGGGGCCCCGCCGAATTAAAAAACCACACCAAAAACAAAAAAGGGGTGGGCGCCGCG
>Ga0307508_10000224_pt1 | contig 68776 bp, 68 predicted proteins | sample 9_EM_MG_FD_203089 | JGI IMG/M metagenome (GOLD analysis project Ga0307508, IMG submission 203089) | Populus trichocarpa ectomycorrhiza microbial communities from riparian zone in the Pacific Northwest, United States - 9_EM | ecosystem: Host-associated > Plants > Roots > Unclassified | place... | reverse complement strand
GATCCCCTCGGCGTGCGCGTGCGTCACCTCGGCCGCCCGGGCGCCCTGCGCGGCGGCGTGCGCGAGCGAGTCGGCGTGCCAGGCGCCGAGCGGGGCGGCCCGCATCGCCGCGCCGTTGCCGGCCGAGCCCTGCCCGTCGAAGGCGGCGGCCGCCGCGATCGGCCAGGGCAGGCCCTCGCGGATCTCGCGCAGCACGACGACGGCGCCGGGCCCGTAGCCGCGGTACGGATCGTGATGGCGGCCGAGCAGGTCGGCGAAGCCGTCCCGGTCGAAGTCACCCTCCGCAAGCGCGGCGACCAGGCAGCACGCCTCTTCGGTGTCGTCGGTCCACGGCCAGGGCGCCGGCGGCGGATCGGCGAGGTCGACAGGCGCGACGAAATGTTGAGCTCCGAGGGCGTCACCGACGCTCAGGCCGGCCAGGCTCTCCAGGGCCAGCGCCAGCCGCGTACCGGGGAAAAGAGTGAATGACATCGGCACAACGGATGGTATTCCATCACCGCGAGTAGTCGCGAAGTGTCCCTGAATCACCGGTTAGGCACCTGTTGCCAGTGGCAGTACGGTCTCAGCATGGCCACGGTACTGCTCGTCGAAGACGATCATGTCGTGCGCGGTGCGATGCTCCGGTCGCTGGCCGACCGGGGGCACGCCGTGCATGCCGTGGGCACGGCGCTGGACGCTCTGCGGCGGGTCGCCGCCGAGACGCCCGACCTCGTGGTGCTCGACCTGGGGCTGCCCGATCTGGACGGCTCCGACGCGCTGCGGATGCTGCGCGGCATCACGGATGTGCCGATCATCATCGCCACGGCGCGTGACGACGAGCAGACCGTCGTGCGCCTGCTGCGTGCCGGCGCCGACGACTACATGGTCAAGCCGTTCACCGGCGCCCACCTCGACGCCCGCATCGCCACGGTGCTGCGCCGGGTGGGCCGGGCCAGCCGGACCGCACAGCCGGCCGTGCACGAGGTCGGCGAGTTGCGGGTCGACGTCGGCGAGCGCAGCGCGAGCCTGGGCGACCAGGCCCTGGCGCTGACCCGCAAGGAGTTCGACCTGCTGGCGTACCTGGCCGCCCGCCCGGGCCGGGTGGTTTCGCGTCGCGAGCTGTTGGAGGAGGTATGGCGACAGCCATCGGTCGGCGAGGATCAGACGATCGACGTTCATCTGTATTGGCTTCGGCGGAAACTGGGCGAATCAGCCGCGAAGCCGCGTTACCTGCGCACCGTGCGGGGGGTCGGATTCCGGTTGGTGGCGCCGGACTGAGGGCACGGCTGGCGTACATCAGCGCAGCCACCACCGCCATCGCCGCCCTCACCTTCCTGCTCCCGCTCGGCTGGGAGCTGCGCAACGACCATCGCGACCGTGCCCTGTCCACCGCCGAGCGGCAGAGCGCCGTCGTGGCCGGGGCGATCTCCGCAGGCGCCGCCAAGAAGGGCCTCGACGCCGCCATAGCGGCGGCGGGCGGCGATCCGGTGGTGCACCCGCCCGGCGGCGAGCCGGCCGGGCACGCCGACTCGAGCGACGTGCAGCGGGCGGCCAAGTCCGGCGCCACCATCACCACGACGGTCTCCGGCGGCCTGGTACGCCTGCAGCCCGTCACGGTGAGCGGCAAGACGTCGGTGGTCGAGGTCTTCGTCCCGAACTCCCAGCTCGCCGCCGGCACCAGCCGGGACTGGTGGCTGCTGCTCGGCCTCGCGCTGGCCCTGGTAGCCGGCTCGGTCGTCGTGGTGGACCGGTTGGCCCGCGGCGCGGTCGCCTCGGCACGCAACCTCGTGCAGGCCGCGATGGCGGTCGGTGGCGGTGACCTGGGCGTGCGCATCCAGCCGTCGGGGCCGCGCGAGCTGGCCGAGGCCGGCTACGCCTTCAACCGGATGGCCGACCGGCTCGTGACCTCGCGCACCGACGAGCGGGAGCTGGTCGCCGACCTGTCGCACCGGCTGCGCACACCGCTGACCGTGCTGCGCCTGGACGCCGAGGCGCTGGACCCCGACGACACCCACATCGGCGAGTTCTCCGCCGCCGAGCTCGACCGGCGGCGCGGCATCCGGCGCATCCGGCAGGCCATCGTCACCCTCGAAGGCGAAGTCGATTCGCTGATCAACACCACCCGCAAGGCGGTCGCCGCGCAGGTGGCCGCGCCCGAGGACGGCCTGTGCGACGCCAGCGAGGTGGTCCGCGAGCGGATGGTCTTCTGGTCGGCCCTGGCCGGCGACCAGAACCGGCCGAACCAGGTGGTCGGCGCGCACCTGCGGATCCCCGTCGGGGTCGCGCGGGCGGAGCTGGCTGCAGCGCTCGACGCCGTACTCGGTAACGTGTTCCGCTACACCCCCCAAGGAACCGCGTTCGAGGTCGGTATCTCCCGGCGTGACGGCTGGGTGGCGCTGCGTGTCGACGACGCCGGTCCCGGCATCCCCGACCCGGAGAAGGCGCTGCAACGTGGACAGAGCAACAAGGGATCGACCGGCCTCGGCCTGGACATCGCCCGCCGCGCCGCGCAGGCGGCGGGAGGCTCGGTCAGTCTGGACCGGGCCGCGATGGGCGGAGCGAGCGTCGTGATGCTGCTGGCGGATGCCGAGGCGGCCCCGAAACAGGCCAGTCGATTCGGACTGGTCGGGCGACTCGCCCGGGAGCGCACGAACAGACCGGTAAAGCCCGAGTGAGCATTATTTATACCGGACGGTACAAGAGTTGCTTAGATCTGTATTAAAGACGTTCCGCTGGCGCTCGCGGGCTGGCAGTCTTCCCTCCGATCCCAACCGGCTTCCCGGTTCGAAGCCCGCATTTCGTCCCCACGAAACGGACCGGAGGAGCTCCCGCGCGGTGAGAGGTGGTAACCCCATAACCGCCTCCCACCGCGCGCCCGCAAGCCGAGGAGACGTCGTGTCCACCCATCGTCGGCCCAGCCTGCCTGGGCGGCGGCGGATCGACATCGGCGGCAACCGGCTGCTGCCGATCGCGCTCGGTCTCACCCTGCTCGGGGTCGGCGGCCTGGTCGGGCCCAGCGTGGTGCAGACCGTCGCCGGTGGGGGCGCACGGCAGCTGACGCTGACCGCGCTGCCAGCGGACGAGCCCGGCCTGGGCATGATCTACGACGGGCTGACGCCGGCCAAGGAGGGCTCGCTCTGCGCCGGCTCGTACGCGCTGGACGACGAGACCTGCACGCACGGTCCCGACCCCGCCCCCGCCGGCTTCGCGGTGCGCCGCGACGTCGCCCCGGTGACCGCGAAATCCCCCGAACCGGTCCTGCCCACGGTCGAGACCGCCGCCGTGCCGACGGACGCCGAGATCGCCCGCGACGAGGGCGGCGTCGCGCTGACCGCGGACGCGCCGGCGCTGGTGCCCGACCCGGCGCCGGGCCAGGCCGACTTCGTGATGGGCGCGCACAACGTGGCCTGCGAGGACGACGGCCGCAGCGGCAAGCGGGTGGAGGTTCTCTACGTGCACCAGTTCGGCAACCCGAGCCGCTACACCGACTTCCTCGGCTCGATCCGCACCTGGTCGGGGGGCGTCGACCAGATCTTCGACCTGAGCGCGGGCGAGACCGGCGGCTCCCGCCACGTGCGCTTCGTGACCACGCCGCAGTGCCGGGTCGACGTGGCCGAGGTGCAGGTGCCGGTCGGGGGTCTCGACTCGTTCACCGGCACGATCAAGGCGCTGCAGGCGCTCGGCTTCAACCGCACCGACCGCAAGTACCTGATGTTCACCGACGCCAACGTCTACTGCGGCATCGCCACCTACGTCGCCGACAGCCGCCCCGGCCTCGGCAACCGCAACAACGGCGGCCCGGCGTACGGGCGGGTGGACGCGGGATGCTGGGGTTCCACGATGGCGGCCCGCGAGCTGACCACGGAGCTGGGCGCGGTGCTCTCGGGCTCGCCCGACGCCAGCGGCGCCGGCGGTTGCCTGGACGAGTACGACCTGCTGTGCGGCGCGGACCGCTCGGGCAAGCCGGTCCGGATCGTCTGCCCGAAGTCGCACGAGACCCGCCTCGACTGCGGCCACAACGACTACTTCAGCACCGATCCCGCGCCGGCCAGCTACCTCGCGACCAACTGGAACGTCGCCTCCAGCGAGTTCCTGCTGCGCAGCGATGGCGGCGACGACATCCCGGACGCGGCCGGTGCCCCCGCAACGTCGGCGACTGGCGGCCCGACTGCCACCGCGACCTCGCCCGGCACAGTCACGCCGTCGTCGACCGGCGCGGCGAGCGCGGGCGCGGTCCTGGGCGGCAACGCCGTGGACGGCGGAGGCGACGCTCCGCCGAGCGTCGGCGTCACCCTCCCGTCGATCATCCCGAGCGTCGACGCGGGCGCCGCCCAGGCGGCGGTCCAGGGCGTGGTCGACCGGACTGGCGGCGCCACGACCGCCCGCACCGGCGCCGCGAGCGCTCCGGTCCAGGCGGTGCTGGAGATCCGCGACGCGACCAGCAGCTCGGTGCATCTGACCTGGAGCGCGGCCTCGGCGACCGCCACCTACGAGGTGTCGGTGAACGGCGCGCCGATCGCCACCACCAAGGCCACCCGGGCACGGCTGATCGGCCTCAAACCGGACAGCAGGTACCAGGTGACGATCAAGTCCGGGTCGGCGTACACAGCACGGTCGACGGCCGAGACCGCGCCCGCGGCCCGGCCGGCGCAGAACAGCTGGTTCATCCTCACCAACGCGATGACCGGCGGCGCCGCCGACCTGTACGCGGCCCGCACGGCCATCGGCACTCCGCTGACGCTGGCCGAGTCGGACGGCAACGCGGAGCAGCAGTGGCAACTCGTCCCGGCCGGCGACGGCACGTACTCGCTGGTGTCCCAGGCCACCGGCAAGTGCGTGGTGCCGCTGGACGGCAACCCTGTCGCCGGCGCCCCGCTGGTGCAGGGCGACTGTACGGACGGCGAAGGCCGGTGGTCGCTGCAGGCCTCCGACTTCGGCTTCACCCTGCGGACCGCCGATCTGGTGGTCGGGGTGGGCAATCAGCGCTTCGGCGCACACCGGGTGCTGGTTCTGCAGAACGGAAACGGCCAGCGCCATCAGAGCTGGACGGCGGTACCGGACTAGCGAGCGGTAGGAAGTGTTGCGATGCCTGACACGATGACAAGGCCCATCGCCGGACCCGAAGAGGGCCCGGCCCGGTTCAACAAGCGCCGCCTCATCCGCGTGATCGCGATCCTGGTCATCGGGATCGTGATCGTGCTGGCGATCTGGCAGGAGCCGCTCTACGCGTTGACGGACGCGTAGTCGTCGATCTCGGCGAGCAGCGCTGATTTAGCCGCCGGGTCGAGGAAACTCTGGTTCACCCCGGCGCGGGCCAGGGCTGCGACGCCGTGCGCGTCCAGGCCGAGCAGGCGGGCGGCCACCGCGTACTCCGCCGCCAGCGTCGTGCCGAACATCGGCGGGTCGTCGGAGTTGATGCTCACCGGCACGCCCGCCGCGACCAGCAGCGGCAGCGGGTGCTCGTCGAGCGAGGCGACGGCGCGCGTCCGCACGTTCGACGTCGGGCTGATCTCCAGCGGGATCTCCTGCTCGGCCAGGTACGCCATCAGCTGCGCGTCCCGCGCGGCGGAGATGCCGTGCCCGATCCGCTCGGCGCCGAGGTCGCGCAGCGACTCCCAGATCGTCTCCGGCCCGGTCGTCTCCCCGGCGTGCGGGACGCTGTGCAGCCCGGCCGCCCGCGCCTTGTCGAAGTACGGCTTGAACTGCGTCCGCCCCACGCCCACCTCGGGACCACCCAGGCCGAAACTGATCAGGCCGTCCGGCTTCTCCTCCAGCGCGATCCGCAGCGTCTCCTCCGCGGCGGGCAGGCCGGCCTCGCCCGGGATGTCGAAACACCACCGCAGGTCGATGCCGAAATCGGCGGCGGCGCCCCGGCGGGCGTCCTCGATCGCCGCGCAGAACGCCGGCGCCGGGATGCCGCGCCGCACGCTCGAGTACGGCGTGATGGTGAGCTCCGCGTACCGCACCTGCTGGCGGGCCAGCTCCCGGGCCACCTCGTAGGTCAGCGTCCGCACGTCCTCGTCGTCGCGGATCAGGTCGACCACGCTCAGGTAGATCTCGATGAAGTGCCGGAAGTCGCGGAACGCGAAATAGTCGGCCAGCGCGGCGGGGTCGGCCGGAACCGGCGAGTCGCCCTCGTGCCGGGCGGCCAACTCGGCGACGATGCGCGGCGAGGCCGAGCCGACGTGGTGCACGTGCAACTCGGCCTTGGGCAGTCCGGCGATGAACGAGGTCAGCTCGGTCATGATGTCCTTTCTAACCGGCCGGTCCCGCGACTCAGACGGCGGTCCGGGCGACGACGAAGATCCGGCGGAACGGGAACGCGACGTGTCCGTGCGCGGCCGGGTAGGCGGCCGCCAGCTCCCGACCCAGCTCGGCGCGGAAGTCCTGCCACGCATTCTCGTCCAGGGCCGCCTTGACGGGCCGCAACGCGGTGCCCTCCATCCAGCGCAGCACCGGGTGCTCGGCGCCGGGCTCCTCCGGGAGCAGGTGCACGTAGGTCGTCTCCCACGCGTCCACGGTCGCGCCCACGCCGGTGAGCAGCTCGGCATACCCGGCGGCGTCGTCGACCGGCGCTTCCCGGAGCACGTGGCCCACCGCGTACGCCCCGCGCGCGGCGACCGCGCGCAGCAGCCGGTGCGAGGGCGCGCCGAAGTTGCCCGGCACCTGCATGGCCATCCACCCGCCGGCCGGCAGCCCGACGGCCCAGCGGGTCAGCAGCTCCCGGTGCTCGGGCACCCACTGCAGGGTGGCGTTGGTGACCAGCACGTCGACGTCGGGCCCCGGCCGCCAGTCGCGCACGTCGCCGACGGCGAAGGACGCGGGGCCGCCGTGCGCGACCGCCTTCGCGATCATCTCGGGCGAGGAGTCGACGCCGGTCAGCCGGGCGTGCGGCCACCGCTCGGCGAGCGTCAGGGTGAGCTCGCCGGGACCGCACCCCAGATCGACGACGGACCTCGGCGCCTCGGCGCCGACCCGCGCGACCAGGTCGAAGAACGGACGGGAACGCTCGCTGCCGAAGCGTCGGTAGACGGCCAGGTCCCACATGATCATCACTCCAAACCGTACGTACGTCTTGGTGGACGTTATCAGAGCAGCGGTAGGGTCTGCCCCGTGGAGAATCGCAGTTTTCGCAGGATGGGACGGACCGTCGGAGTCGTCGGGCTGGGCGCCTGGCAGCTCGGCGCCGACTGGGGCGAGGTCAGCGAGGCGGACGCGCACGCGACACTGCAGGCCGCGGTCGACGCCGGCGTCACCTTCATCGACACCGCCGACGTCTACGGCGACGGCCGCAGCGAGCAGATCATCGGATCGTTCATCAAGGACAAGCCCGCGCTGACCGTCGCCACGAAGATGGGACGCCGGGTACCGCAGACGCCGGCGAGCTACACACTCGACAACTTCCGCGCCTGGACCGACCGGTCCCGGGCCAACCTCGGCGTCGACACGCTCGACCTCGTGCAACTGCACTGCCCGCCGACCCCGGTCTACTCGACCGATGCTGTCTACGACGCCCTGGACACGCTGGTCGAGGAGAAGCGGATCAAGGCGTACGGGGTGAGCGTCGAAAAGGTCGACGAGGCCCTCGCGGCGATCGCGCGCCCCGGCACCGCGAGCGTGCAGATCATCCTGAACGCGTTCCGGCTCAAGCCGCTCGAGCGGGTGCTGCCCGCCGCGGCCGAGGCCGGCGTGGGCATCATCGCGCGAGTGCCGCTCGCCAGCGGCCTGCTCTCCGGGCGGTACGACGAGCACACCACCTTCGCCGCCGACGACCACCGCAACTACAACCGCCGCGGCGACGCCTTCGACATCGGCGAGACCTTCTCCGGTGTGGACTTCCGGGTCGGGCTCGAAGCGGTGCGCCGGCTGCGTCCGCTGGTTCCCGAGGGCGCCTCGATGGCCCAGTTCGCGCTGCGCTGGGTGATCGACCAGCCCGGCCTCACGGTGGTCATCCCGGGCGCGCGCAACCCCGCACAAGCGCGGGCGAACGCGGCCGCCGCCGGGCTCGCGCCACTTCCCGCCGAAACGCTCAAGGCGGTCACCGCCGTCTATGACGACTTGATCCGATCGCAGGTGCAGGACAAATGGTGAACGAACCGGCGCGTCGCGCGCCATTCCGTGGCTGGCTCTCGATGGCCCTCGGCGTGCTCGCTATCGTCATCGGTGCAGTGTGGACACTGCAAGGGCTCGACATCCTGACCGACAGCAAGATGAGCGACCACAAGATCTGGGCCCTGGTCGGGCCGATCGTCGCGGTCGGTGGGTTGATTCTGATCATTGCCGGCCTACGCCTGCGCGCCCGGGCCAAGGGGGACCAGCCACCGGCCTAGCCGCGCCCCGACCGACGCCTCGGCACCACGAAGGCCTCCGGCCGCACTGCGAAGGCCCCGCCGCACTGCGAAGGCCCCGCACCCTCAGCAGAGGGAACGGGGCCTTCGTAGTGGCCGGCCGAGTATCCGGTCAACCGTAGATTTGGCCGATCTCCGCCAGGCGATCGGCAGCCGACCTCAAGGCCGGCGGGTTGGTCTCAGAGCGGACGAACCTGCTCCGCCTGCGGGCCCTTCTGGCCCTGGGCGATCTCGAACTCGACCCGCTGGTTCTCTTCCAGAGTGCGGTAACCGCTCGTCTGGATGGCCGAGAAGTGGACGAACACGTCAGCACCCCCGCCGTCGACGGTGATGAAGCCGAAGCCCTTGTCTGCGTTGAACCACTTCACGGTTCCCTGCGCCATGCTGAACTCTCCTTCTGAAAATGCCGACCCTGTGATGCCCGGGCCGATGACCGTTTTCGAGCAGCGGCGCCGTGAGGCGGCCCTTTCAGAGGACGTCCCATCCGCTCGACCCCGCGACGCCTGCCGGCGTCTCGTGACCGGACGGAAGCAGCGAACCACGTACGCAAAAACTGGGCACACTGTACCTGAAAATCCGGCCGCAAAGCTGCCCCTCGACCGAATCGAATAAACGCCTGCAGATACGGAAAAGGCCCCCCACTTCGCTCTCGCGATGCGGGAGGACCGTACCCGTTAGGAAAGTTTCAGGTAGGCCATTGGCCAGTGAGTTTACGAACTGCGGCGGCGCCACCTCGATCGACGACTGCCTTCACGAGCCCGAAGATGGCGCCCTGCAACGCGGCCGCCGCGAGAATCTCGCCCCAGCCTCGATCCTCGTCCGTCGCGTTCGGAGCATCGTCGTCGCCGGAGGCCAGCTTCCAGACCTCCTTGAAGACGAACCCGGCCACCGCGCCCGCCCCAATGCCGAGCAGCAGCCCCACCGGCCGGTACGCGATCTTCGACACCTTGCCGCTCACCGGCGACTCCCTCTGACGATCAGGATGACCCCCACCAGCGCGACCGCGCCGGCCAACACCAGCGAGGCCGGCACCACGCGGCGCCGGACGAGCGAACCGGCGCCGGACGCCCCGTCGCCCGAACCCGCCTGCTCGGCGGCCGACCGCGCCCGGCCGCCGGCCTGATGCGCGGCCCCGCGCACCCGATCGCCGACCTCCGCGGCCTGCGCCATGACCCGCTGCTTGGTCTGCTCGACCTGCTGCCTGGCACGCGCCTTGACATCCGCCTTCGCGGCCAGCGCCTGCACCGTCTCGCCCAGCTCCGTACGGGTCCGTTTGATCTCCGCCCGTAGGGCCTCGACGTCGGGCTTGGCCGCGCCGTTCCTCCCCGGCTTGGCCGCGCCGTTCTTGTCGCTCATCCCCGGCTCCGTTGCTTGACCGCCTGCTTGACCTCGTCGACGTCGGCCATCACGCTCTCGATCGCCCCCTTGGACTCGGGTGACGCCGCCTTGGTGACCTGGCTCTTGCCGATCAACGCCAGGGCGCCGGCGAGCAGGAAGAGGGTCGCGGTGACGATCAGGGCCGCCAACCACAGCGGCAGGAACAGGTGGAACACGATGATCAGCGTAGCGACCGCGGCGCCGATGCCATAGAACACGAGGACACCCACCCCGCCGAACAGGCCGATCCCGATGCCGACGCGCTTGCCCTTCTCCGCCAGCTCGGCCTTGGCCAGCGCGATCTCGTCGCGGACCAGGCGCGAGAGCTGCTCGCTCGCCCGCTGGACCAGCTCGGCGGTGGACTGCTCGGCGACCGGACGCGCCGGCCCGCCGTTCAGGACATCGGCCATCGAGTCCCCCTTCCCGTGCCTACGGTGTATGCCCTGATCACGTGCGAGTCAATCCTCAGCCGGGAAAACCGGCAATTCACCGGCCCATATCCGACACCAGTCCCAGTCCGTAGTCGTCTCACCGCTGCGCGATGATCCTTTCACCCGGGGAGGTCGGGCCCGGCTCGTCGGGGCCGGTGAAGGCCGCGCCCCGCGCCTCAGCCTCGTCGCCCCCGGAAAAGACCCGCGCGTCGTCGCCCGGCGCCCGGCGCGGCGGCGGCGCCGAGCCACGCGTCCCCTCCGCGTCCGGGGCGGGCCTGGCGGGCACGATCTGGTCGAGCGCCTCGACCTCCGCCCGCGTCCGGGGCAGCGAGTCGCGCTGGTTCTCCCACACCCAGGCGACCAGCCGCTCGCGCACCAGGCAGCGCAGGTCCCACAGCGACGGTGCATCGGCGGCGCTGACCAACGCCCGCAGCCGGATCATCCCGCCGACCGCGTCGGTCACCTGCAGCACGCAGGCCCGGCCGTCCCAGAGCGGCGAGCCCTCGCAGACCGCGCGCAACTCGGCGCGCAGCGGCTCCACCGCGGTCGACCAGTCGACGTCGAGCTCGGCGGTGCCGAGCACCGCCGAACTCGTCCGGGTCCAGTTCTGGAACGGCTTGGTGGTGAAGTACGTGGTGGGCAGCACCAGCCGCCGGTCGTCCCAGATCTGCACCGCGACGTACGTGAGGGTGAGCTCCTCGATCCGGCCCCACTCCCCCTCGACCACGACCACGTCGTCGACCCGCACCGCGTCGCTGAACGCGAGCTGGATCCCGGCGAAGACGTTGGCCAGGGTGCCCTGCGCGGCGACCGCCGCGATGACGCTGATCAGCCCGGCCGAGGCCAGGACGCTGGCGCCGAGCGCACGGACGGCTGGAAAGGTCATCATCGCGACGCCGAAGGCGAGCACCACGATCGCCGCCACGGTCACCCGGCGCAGGATCACGACCTGGGTCTTGATCCGCCGGTGTTTGAGGTTGTCGGGCACGTCGGTGCGCCAGCGGGCCAGGGCGACGTCCTCCAGCACCAGCACGAGCGCCGAGACCAGCCAGGCGAACGCGGCGATGAACACGATCACCAGCGCGTGCAGGGCGCCGTCGCGGCCCGGAAAGTCGCCGCCGGCCGCGCGCACCGCCTGCTGGACCGCGAAGACCGTGACGGTGGCCAGGAACGGCCGGTGCGCCGTGCGGGCCAGGTCGGCTGCGAGCGGCGAGCGACGCCCGGCCCGCACGACCGCCCAGTGCACGATCTCGACGAGCACGATCGTGGCGCCGGTCACGCCGAAGACGACGAGCAGAGCGGTCACAAGCCTCGGCACTTCCTCACTCCTCCGCGCACGGTCGTGGGCCGGCGATCTACCTTGCCCCGATCGGCGACCCTCGCGCCATCGCGCGCGGAGATTCTGTCCTCGCTCACACTACTGAAATGCGCCCGGTTTCCCCGGTGGGGTGTGCTATCGGCGGCCGTAGGCTGGTCCGGTGAGCGACATCGAGGTTCAGGACAACCCCGCCGAGTCCCAGTTCGACTTGCTCGTCGACGGCGAGCACGCCGGGCTGGCCGCCTACCGGCTGCGCGGCAGCGTCGTGGTCATCACCCACAGCGAGGTGGACCGGCGGTTCCGCGGCCAGGGCCTGGCCAACGAGCTGGCCCGGCGCACCCTCGACCAGCTTCGCGAGCGCGGTGTCAAGGTCGTGCCGATGTGCCCGTTCTTCGCGCGCTACGTCGGCGAGCACCCGGAGTACGACGACATCATCGTCGACTGACAGTCCCGCTACGCGGCGAGTGGCTGCCGGCTCGGCGCGGGCACGACCGTCCCGGCGATGACCTCGGCGGCCGCCAGGCCGCAGGCCCTCGTCGCGCCGTATGTCGCGATGTGTACCGCGCCCACCACGGTCACCGGCACGCCCATCTCCACCACGATCGCGTCCGGGCGTACGGCGAGCACCCGCTCGAGCACGTCGGCCAGCCAGGCGTGCCGGTGCACGTCCCGGGCGACCAGCACCAGCGGCCGGCCGTCGGCGCCGTCGAGCACGCGGGCGACCGGGTCGGGCGCGGCTGCCAGGTCGGCGGCGTCGAGCCGGACCGAGGTCGTGCCGGGCAGCAGGCCGTTGAGTGGGGCGCCGACACCCCACGGCGTCCCCGCGTCGATGGCGATGTTGCGCGGCGGCGCGAACTCCACCACGTGCCCCGGGCCGTCGATCGGCAGGGCGGTCTCGCCGCCGCCGGCGATCGTGACCTTGACCGCGCGCCGCGCCGCGTGAAAGCCGACCGCCGACCCGGCCCCGTTGCTCGCGGCCCCGTTGCTGGCCGCCGGTTTGCTCGCGGCCCCGTTGCTGGCCGCCGGTTTGCTCGCGGCCCCGTTGCTCACCGCCGCGTCGCTTCCCGCCCCGTTGCTCCCGAGCGTCTCGCTTCCGGTCTCGGATGCCAGCACAGCGACCTCGCGGGCGGCGGTCGCGTGCGACCCCGTGCGGGACTGTGCCCGGGTCGTCCAGGCGGCCAGGCTGCGGACCCGGGCGGCCGCGTCGCGCAGGCGCTCCTCGGGCAACTCGCCGCCGCGGACCGCGGCGACGATCGCGTCGCGCAGCCCGACGGCGGTCTGCTCGTCGGCGTGGTCCCCGCCGACGCAGATCGCGTCGGCGCCGGCGGCCAGGGCACGGACGGCCGCGCCGTACAGGCCGTACCGGCGGCGCACGGCCTGCATCTCGATGCCGTCGGTGACGATCAGCCCGTCGAAGCCGAGCTCGCCGCGTAGCAGGCCGGTCAGGATCCGCGGGCTCAGCGTGGCCGGCAACACCGGATCGTACGCGGGAACGAGCAGGTGACCGGTCATCACGACGCGCGCGCCGGCGGCGATCGCGGCCCGGAACGGGACCAACTCGCAGGCCTCGAGCTCGGCCCGGCCGCGGTCGATCAGCGGAATGTCGTGGTGCGAGTCCACACTGGTGTCGCCGTGGCCGGGAAAGTGCTTCGCGCACGCCGCCACACCCGCCGACTGCAGGCCGCGGACGAACGCGGCGGAGTGGCGCGCGACGAGTCCGGGCTCGGCGCCGAACGCGCGTACGCCGATGACGGGGTTGTCGGGGTTGCTGTTGACGTCGGTGTCCGGTGCGTAGTCCAGGGTGATGCCGGCCGCGGCCAGGTCGACGCCGAGATCGCGGGCGACCGTCTCGGTCAGCCCGACGTCGTCGATCGTGCCGAGGGCCAGGTTGCCCGGCCGCGAGCTGCCGTGCCGCACCTCGAAGCGGGTGACGTCGCCGGCCTCCTCGTCGATCGCGACGATGACGTCGGGCCGCTCGGCGCGCAGCTGCGCGGTCAGCGCCGCGACCTGGGCGGGCGACTCGACGTTGCGGGCGAACAGCACGACGCCGCCGAGGCCCTCGGCGAGCCACCGCCGGACCCAGTCGGGCGCGGCGGAGCCGGCGAATCCCGGCTGCAGAACCGTCGCGGCCAGCTCCGGCAATTCGCCATAGTTCGGCATGGGCCCCCGTACCTCCGGTGACGTCGTCGCGCTCTTCGCGAACGCGACCTATGGTCACATCCGGCCACGCATTTAGTCAACAAACCTTTCTATTAGCTGGGGGGTAAGTGACGCCGATACGATGCGGAGATGTCGTCGCCCCTTGCCGCCACGTCCGGAGTGGACTGGTCCCAGGTGTACGCCGTCCGCCTGCTCGGGGTCGCCCTCGCCTTTCTCATCCTGCTGTGGGCGATCCGCCGTATGTTCGGCGGCAAGAAGTAGGGGGTTTGTGTGTCGCACCCGCCGGGCACAATGGCCGCTCGATGAAGCTTCCCGTCTACGGACCACGTCTGCGCAGGGTCGCCCGGCAACAGTTCGGGTGGCCCTCCTTGCGCCCCGGCCAGTTGAAGCCGATGCGCGCGGTGCTGCGCCGCAGAGACGCGCTGGTCGTGCTGCCTACCGGGGCCGGCAAGTCGGCGATCTACCAGATCCCGGCCGTGCTACTGCCCGGCCCGACCGTGGTGATCTCGCCCCTGCTCGCCCTGCAGCAGGACCAGATCGCCGCGCTCAACGAGCGCGGCGATCCCAAGATCCGCGCGGTCCGGGTCAGCTCCGCCGAGACGCCGCACCAGCAGCGCGAGGCGATCCGGGAGATCCGCGAGGGCCGCGCCGAGTTCCTGTTCATCACGCCCGAGCAGCTCAGCGACCCCGACCGGATGGCCGAGGTGCGCGCGCTACGCCCGAGCCTGGTGGCGGTCGACGAGGCGCACTGCATCTCGGTGTGGGGCCACGACTTCCGCCCCGATTACCTGGCCCTCGGCGAGCTGATCAAGGGCATCGGGCGGCCGCCGGTGCTGGCGCTGACCGCGACCGCCTCGCCACCGGTCCGCGAGGACATCATCGAGCGGCTGCGGCTGCGGCGACCCGAGATCCACGTCTCGGGGCTGGACCGTCGCAACCTCTTCCTCGAGGTGGCCCACTGCCCGAATGAGGACTATCGCTGGCGGCGGCTTACCGCGCTGCTCGACGCGGGTCCCGGGACGGGCATCGTCTACGTGGCGACCAGGCGCGCGGCCGAGGAACTCGCCGGCCGGCTGACCAAGGCGGGCTACAACGCGGCCTTTTACCACGGCGGGATGGCCGGCGGCCTGCGCGAGCAGCGACACGAGGCGTTCACCGCTGACAAGATCGACATCATGGTCGCGACGTCGGCGTTCGGCATGGGCATCGACAAGGCCAACATCCGCTGGGTCGCCCACGTCGCGCTGCCCGACTCCCCCGACAGCTATTTCCAGGAGATCGGCCGGTCCGGGCGCGACGGCTCGCCCGCGCAGGCCCTGCTGCTCTGGCGCTCCGAGGACGAGGCGATCCAGCGATTCTTCACCGGCGGTTCGCCCGACCTCGTCGAGCTGCGTGACCTTGCCGCCGCGCTGCGCACCGGGCCGCAGACGCGAAAGGCGCTGCAGGAGAAGACCGGGCTGGGCCCGCGCAAGCTCGGCGCGTACCTGGGTCTGCTGGAGCAGGTCGGCGCCGCGGTGCCGAGCAGTGGCAACCGGTTGACGGTGCCGCTGTTCGCCCCGTTGCCGGCCGCCGCGGCCCAGGCCGCCGTCGAGGAGTCCGAGCGGCAGCAGACGGTGACGCGGTCGCGGACGGACATGATGCGGGGCTTCGCGCAGACCCGCAACTGCCGGACCCAGGCGCTGCTGGCCTATTTCGGGGAGGAGCTCAAGCATCGCTGCGGCCACTGCGACAACTGCGCCGACGGCGTCGCCGCGCGGCAGCCGTCGGGCGCCCGCGAGCCGTTCGCCGTGCACAGCAAGGTCCGCCACGGCGAGTGGGGCACCGGCACGGTGATGGGCTACGAGCAGGACAGGATGACCGTGCTCTTCGACACCGTCGGCTACAAGACCCTTGCCGTTCCCGTGGTCATGGCCAACTGCCTGCTCGCGTCGGACTGATGTCCCGCTCGAACCGAACAACTCCGTAGCCACCGAATGGCGGGCGACCGGACCAAACCGGGCCGGAGCTCGGCGTACGCGTCGCGAACGCCGAGCCTCGTGAGCGATCGTGTCATCGACCTTGTAGGAAGATGTCTGCCACGGCGTCGCCGTGTGCGCCGATCCAGGCTTCGACGTCGTCGCGTAGCCAGACCTCGCCTGCCGCGAGGTCGGCCTCCGGCTCGGGAAAGTCGCTGCGGAGCGTGAGATCCAGGACGCGTTCGCGCGACGAGCCTGTGCCGGCCTGCGCTGACCAGCGCGGCCGGCTGGCGGATGGACCGCCGTCGGCACGTCCAGTTACAACATCTCGTGCGCTCGACGAAGTCGCCGAACATCACGATTCAAGTCTTGCCCTACAGCGCTGGAGCACACCCCGGAATGCCGGGCGCGTTCCTCGTCATGGAGTTCCCGGACGAGAATCCGGCGCTGATCTACACCGAGAGCGCCGGTGGCGGGCTCTTTCTGGAGGTAGAAAGGGACGTTGAGCGGTACCGTTCCACGTTCCAGCGCCTCGTGGCACAGGCCCTCAGCCCGGCTGAAACCCAGAAATTCCTCACCAAAGCGGCCCCGGCCGCATAGAGAAGGGAGCGGGGACGATGGATCTCACCCGCGCACAGTGGAAGAAAAGCACCCGTAGCGGTGGCAACGGCAACTGCGTCGAGGTCGCCGCCAACCTCCCCGAGGGCGTAGCCGTCCGGGACACGAAGAACCGAGACGGTGGGACGCTGATCTTCACTCGGGACGAGTGGGCGGCGTTCGTCGGCGGCGTCCGCGATGGCGAGTTCGACCTCCCGGCCTAACGCCCGCAGCCAACGGCCTAGCCCTGTCGCGCCGGGCGGCTCGACGCCCGCCCGGACCGCTTCGGAGTCGGGCAGCGCGATCGTGCCCGCGGCAGCGCAAGGCACCGTCGACGCGCAGCATGGTCGCCCGGGACAGCCGGTCCACCTGGGCGCGGAGTCGGCGCCCAGGACAACCACGAGGGTGGCCCGGCGCGGGCTGTGCGGCGTCGCGGAGACGATCGCGATGCGGGTGCGGACGTTGCCTACCGCGTAGTCGTACACGTCTCCGCAGGTCACGCGGCCTCGACGTTTTGTCCGTCGGCGGCGTCGAGCGCGGCGAGGACGGCCTGATCAGCCGGCCGCAGCGAGGCTTCCCATCCCGCGATGACCTCGACGTCCCAGCGCGCGGCCTCGTGGCGGATCGCCCGGTCCAGCCAGCGGCCGACGTCGAGTCCCTCGGCTTCGGCGCAGGCGCGGGCCATCGGGATGCTGTTCTCATCGAGTGTCAGAGACGCTTCGCTCCTCACGCCGCCGAACATACCGCCAACGCGGTGCCAGCGCTGATGTGCGGCGAGAGCGGCTGGGATCGGATTCGGGGCCGTGTCGCCCGGGCGGTGTCTGCAAAAACGTCGCGACTGGGTATAAGACAGAACGCATCATGATCCCGACGACGGAGGATGTACCGTGACCGACGATCCGCTGTACGCGAAGCTGGGCTTCACCGATGCCGAGTGGGGCCTGCTGGTCGGCCTGCCGCAGTCGGTGCTCACCGCGGCGAGCGCCGCCACGGCCGACAGCGCCCGCAAGACTCGCGCGGAGAGCGCCGCCGGCCTTGACGTCATCGCCGACGCCCGGGTCTCGGCGAGCCCGCTGGTGGCCGCCGCGGCTGCCGCGGCCGTCGCCGAGGTCGGCGATCCCGAACTCGGCGAGCAGGCACCGGTGATCGCTCCGGGCGACCCCGTCGGCTACGCCCAGGACGTCCTGGACCGGGCCGCCGAGGCGAACGCGCTGCTGGTCGCCAAGGCGGCGCGGTCCGACGCGGAGACCTACAAGCACTGGCTGGTGGAGATCGCCGAGAGCGTGGTGGGCGCGGCGTCGACCGGCGGCGTGCTGGGCATCGGCGGCGAGACGGTCACCCAGACCGAGCGCGAATTCCGCGACGACCTCGCCAAGGCCCTCGCCGACTGACAGCCCTACGCCCAGGCTTCGGCGCCGCCGCGGCGCAAGCCGGTCACGGCCGCGTACACCGCGCCCAGCTGGGCGGCGACGCGCTTCCACGAGTACGCCTGGCGGGCCCGGTCCAGCGCGGCGGTCGCGTACGCGAAGCGCCGCACCTTGTCGTTGACCAGCCGACGCAGCGCGCCGCCCAGCGCCCGCGGGTCGCGCGCCGGGACGAGGTCGCCGGTCAGGCCGTCCACTACGGTCTCGGTCAGGCCGCCCACCGCGGTGCCGACCACCGGAACGCCGCAGGCCATCGCCTCCAGCGCGAACGTCTCGTCCGGCCCCTCCGGCCAGGGCGCGGCGACCAGCAGGTCGGCGGAGCGGTACCAGGACGGCATGTCGAGGCGGGGCACCGAGCCGACCAGGTGCAACCGGTCGGCGACGTGGAAGCGTTCGGCCAGCGCCCGCAGCGTCCTGGCGCCCGGGTCGGCCGGCAGCTGGTCGGCGCGCGGTCCGCCGACGACCACGACCTCGGCGCCGGGCACGTAACGCATCGCCTGGACGATGTCGCCGACGCCCCTGTGCTCGACCAGGCTGCCGACGGAGAGGATGCGGGGGCGTTCCGGATCGCGCTCGGCGGCCGGACCCTCCGGCGTGAACCGCTCGCTGTCGACACCGGCCGGGACGACCGTCAGCTGGGTTCTCGGCACACCGATGCGCACCAGGCCGCGTACTTCCTGGTGGTTGTTGGCCACCACCCGGTCGACCGCCCGGCCGAGCGCCCGCTCGTAGCCGGACCGCGACGGCTTGCCGTCGCCGTCCTCGACCGCGCCGAGTTCGTGAAAGGACTGCACGATGGGGATGCCGACCTGGCGTGCCGCGGTCACCGCGGCGAGCCCGCTGGTCCAGAAGTGGGCGTGCGCGACCTCGGGTTTCCAGTCGTCCTCGCGCCAGCGCGATGCGAGCCGGCGGGCGAACTCGCCCATGTGCGGCAGGAGCAGATCGGGCGGCACGACCTGGGCGGGCCCGGCGGGAATGCGCACCACCTGGACGCCATCGCGCATCGTGACGACCTCGGCCGCCGCCGGATCGTCGCGGCGGGTGTAGACGCGCACCTCGTGCCCGAGCTCGGCCAGAGCGGCGGAGAGGTCGGCGACGTAGATCTGCTGGACCCCGTCGCCCAGGGGGCTGGCATGCTCGGAAATCATGGCGATGCGCACGTGGTCCCTCCGGTCAGGCCGAGGTACGCGGTGCACCATGCCCTACGCCCGTTTCCGCAAACATCGCCGGCGCCGGGGCGGTGACGGCCACCCCCAGGGCAACGCCGGGCACAACCCACACCGTAGGCTCCAGCGTTGCGCGAGACTGAGCCCGACAGCTGCCGGGAGACACGTAGGAGCCGGCGATGACCAGCAAGCCGACGGTCGACCAGCACGCCGAGACGGACGCCGACGACACGACGCCGCACCCGCTGCCCCGCCGGATCAGCCAGCTGACGTGGCACACCTGGCGGGGCATCCTGCGGCGAACCGTGATCGGCTACCTCGAGCACGAGTGCCTCGACTACGCGGCCGCCATGACCTACAAGTCCGTCACCGCCCTGATCCCGTCGCTGATCGTGATCGTCTCCATGATCAACCTGGTCACCGACGGCACCGCCGTGCTCAACGCGGTCATCGACATCCTTCGCCACCTCGGCCTCGGCTCGGTGGTCGCCAACAAGACCCTGCTCGGCGTGGTCGAGACGCTGCTGGTCCAGCAGAGCTCGGCGAAGGTGCTGCTCGGCTCCGGCCTGGTGCTCGCGCTCTCGTCGGCCTCCGGTTACGTCGGCACGCTGACCCACGCCTCGAACCGGATCTACGGCGTACGCGAGGGACGCCCGTGGTGGAAGCTGGCGCTGCAGCAGTGGGCCCTCGCCGCGGTGGCCCTCACCCTGCTCGCGACGGACGGCATCGCCCTGGTGATCAGCGGCCCGCTGATCGACGCCGTCGCCGACGCGATGCACGCCACGCAGACCGTGCGCAGGCTCTGGTCGATCGGCCGCTGGCCGGTCCTCGTCGTGATCGCCGTCGCGCTGCTTTCCCTGCTGTTCTGGGTCGCCCCGAACGTCCGACAGCCGCGCCTGCGCTGGCTGACCGTCGGCGGCGCGGTCGCCCTGCTGGTCTGGGCGGTGTCCTCCTCGCTCTTCGGCCTCTACGTGGCGAACTTCGGCTCCTACAACCGCACCTACGGCAGCCTCGGCGCGATCATCGCGTTCCTGGTCTGGACCTACCTGTCGAACATCGCCCTGCTGCTGGGCGTCGAGGTCAACGCGGAGGTGCAGCGCGGCCGGCTGCTCCAGGCCGGCGACCAGGATCCGCGCGCGCCACTCGCGCCACGCGTGCCGGCACGCGACGAGGACATCCCATAACCACGATCTAGTACGGGGTTGGGACCAGTCCCGTCCGCAGCCGGGGCGTCCGTGCGGCGAGGGCCGGTCACCGGGCTACCGGCCGAGCCGGCGCAAGGTCAGGCTGCCCACGCCCGACCGGGCGACGACCGCGTACCGGTCGCGCGCGATCGGCCATCCGGGCTCCTCGAGCACCTGAGCGCCGGCGACCCCGGCGCGTACCGCCCAGGGCGTGACCACCGCCCCGGCGCCCGCGTTCAGCCGCAAACCCACCGGCGCGTCCGCCACCGCCATGATCACTCGACCGACGCCCCGGGCGAAGGTCACCGGCACGGTGCCGGCCGGCGCGCCGAGCCGCAGCTCCGCGAGGCCGCACGGGCCCAGATCAACCCGGGTGACCCGGCCGGCGGCCAGGTCGAGTTGCTGCTCCCCGGCCCCGGCCGGCAGCCGGAGGTCCCAGCGGACGTCGCGGTTGAGCACGATGCGTACGTCGTCGGGCCCGTCGCCGCCCGTCCGCCGGAACCGGACCTGGATCCGGCCGCCGCGCTCGGCGCTCGGCAGCGGCGCGAGGCCGGAGCCCGCCGGGGTGCTGATCCGGTAGAGCAGGCCCGGAAGCACGGCGACGGCGACTTCCACCCGAGACGCGGCGTCACGCACAGTGAGGTACGCGCCAGTCCGTCCTTCCAGCGGCGCGACGGCTACATGCTCCGCGACCGCCGGCCCGCCGGTGGGAACCCTCGCTGGAGGCATGCACGCGGCCAAGGCTCCGACCAGTGGAAACGCTACTGTTGAGCGACAAAGGCGCAAGGCAAGGGGCACGATCGGATAACGCAATATCGGCCGAACGGGTGACGGCGATGCGTCCGGTTAGCGGCACACTTTCCGAATGCGTTCTGCCGGTTTCCTCTCTGAGCGTCAGCGCCGGTTCGCCTGGGTCGGCTTCCTGCTGGCCGCATTCCAAGCGCCGCTCGCCGCGAAGCTCATCGACGACGCCTCCTGGCTCTTCGCCGTCGTGGTCGCCCTGCTCGTCGCCACGGTCATCCTGGCCGACGACACCCAGCGCCGCCGCCCCGAGCCGGCGGAGTAAGACTCACCCCGGGCGCCCGACGGTTCAACCGACCTGCACCAGGACGGAGAACCGCCGGCTACCCCGGGCTCCCTAACGTTTCTTCCTATGAATGGCCTGTTCAGCGGCGCCGCCGCCCGTGCTGCCCTCCGTTCCGCCTACGCCTGCCTCGAGGAGTTGCACGCCTGCGTCGGCGTCACCGGCCTCGCCGCCGCCGACGAGCACCCGGGCCTGATGGCCGCGGTCGACCAGCACGCCGCGGGCATCCGCGACAGCCTGTCGGCCGACACCCGCCCGCTCAACCCGGTGATCCTCGCGGCCTACGCCGAGGGCGTGCGGGACGCGGCCTTCACCCACGGCTGGCGCCCGCCCACCGGCCTGATCGACTGGCCCAGCAGCGACTGGGTCCTGCGCCGGCTGCTCGGGGTGTGCGCGCTGGCCCGCACGCTGCCCGAGCCCGCCTGATCTCCCAGCCCACCACGACACGCCGTCCGATCCGGCGGGCCGGGCGCCGCACCCACGGCTGTGCCTGGCCCGCGGCAACTCCAGGCGACAATGGCCCGGTGAGCGACACATCCATGATCGATTCAGTCTTGCTGGACCTCGATGGCACGCTCGTCGACTCCGCCGACGGCATCCTCGGCTCGTTGCGCGCCGCCATGGCCGAAGTCGGCGTCCCGGAGCCGCCCGCCGGCCTCGGCCGAGAATTGCTCGGGCCGCCGATGTACGCCACGCTGCCGCCGTTGGTCGGCGCGGCCGCCACGGAAGCCATCGTTCCGGTCTACCGCCGGATCTACGCCGAGACAGGGTGGTTGTCGACCACTGCCTATGAGGGAATCGGCGTGCTGCTGCGCGACCTGGTCGGGCTTGGCCTGCGGATCGCGGTGGCCACCAGCAAGCAGGAGGCCGCGGCCACGATGATCGTCGAGAAGCAGGGCTGGGCCGACCTGATCATGTACGTCTGCGGGGACACGCCGGCCACCGAGCGTCCCACGAAGGCGGCCGTCGTCGGCGAGGCTCTCGCCCGACTGGGTACGACGTCCGCGCTGATGGTGGGCGACCGGAAGTACGACGTGATAGGCGCCCGGGCACACGGCCTCGACTGCGTGGGGGCCGGCTGGGGTTACGCCGAGCCTGGAGAATTGCTCGACGCCGGCGCCGTGACGGTCTGTGCCGCGCCCTCACAAGTCGTCAGCGTGATCCGTCGTGATCAGTGAGGATCCACCCGCCAGGTCGCGAGCGACTTGGTGATGTCCGGCGGACGGCACACCCGCCGGACCCGGATGGCTCTGGGCCGCGACACCCTGCCCGGAACGTTTCTCACGTCCGCCTGCGGAAGCGGGAACGGCTCGGCGGGGCCGCCGGCTTGCCGGGGGCGGGCGCCTCGGGCTCGGTGGGATCGGCTTCCGTCGGGCGGGCCTGGCCGGGGGTGATGACCTGGGTGCTGTCGGCGTCCTGGGCGCCGCTGCCGATCACCACGGTGTCGTTGGCGCCCGGGTTGATGATCGTCGTGTCGGCGGCCCCGTTCATGATCAGGGTCGTTTCGCCGATGCCGTGAGGCAGGACCGAGGTGTCGGCGGTGTCGGTGTCGACTACTGCGGTGTCGTCGTAGCGGTCGAAGCCCGGGATCAGGTGCGGGCGGTCGTCGACCGCCTCCAGGTCCAGCGCCGTGTCGGTCGTCAGCCGCGACCGAGCCTGGTGTTGGGTGGGGATGACCTGCGTCTCTTCGACGCCGGCCTCGCCCGCCGCACGAGCCTCCCCGGCCACGCCGGGCTCCTCCGCCGCCGCGCGGGGCCCTTCGCCCAGGCGAGCTTCCTGCCCGATCCGGGCGCGCTCCGCCACGTCAGCCTCCTCCGCCGGCCGAACATCCCGCGTAGCGCGGACCTCCTCCGCCTCCAGCCGAGCCTCCTCCGCGACGCGGGCCTGCTCCGCCGCACGGGCCTGCTCCGCCACACGGGCCTGCTCCGCCACACGGGCCTGCTCCGCCACGCGGACCTGCTCCGCCACGCGGACTTCCTCCGCCACGCGGACCTCTTCCGCCGCACGGGCCCGCTCCGCCACGCGGGCTTCCTCCGCCACGCGGGCCTGGGCCTCTTCCGCCACGCGGGCCTCTTCCGCCACGCGGGCCTCTTCCGCCACGCGGGCCTCTTCCGCCACGCGGGCCTCTTCGGCGCGGCGGGCTTGGTCTTCGGCGGCTTTGCGGGCGCGCTCGTCCGCGTACGCCTTCGCGTGTTCGCGGATCGTCGCGGACTCCGCGCTCGCCTTCTCGAGCCAGCCCTCCCAGCGTCGCTGCATCGGGCGGATCAGGCCGCCGCCAACGCCGACGATCACGACCCCCGCCACGGTGGCCAGCACGGCGATCAGCAGAGGCTGGGTGACCGAGGTGGCGATGCGGACCTGGTCGAGGGCGGCGATCACGCCGAGCGTGATGATCACGATGGAGACGGCGCGGGCCAGGATGCGGCCGTAGCCGAGGCCGCCCAGCGCGCTCGCGATCAGGTCGTGCACGGCGCCGGCGATCGCGGCGGCCACGACGATGATGACGATCGCCACGAAGGCCCGCGGCAGCCACTCGATCAGGGCGGTGAGCAGGTCGCTGACCGGGTTGGGCCGCCAGATGCCGAAGGCCAGTTGCAGCGCGAAGAGCACGACGCCGTAGAACACGATCTTCGCGCAGAGGTCGCTCGGCGTGATGTTGCTCGAGGCCAGGACGCGGCCTGCCGACCCGCGCTCGACCACCCGGTCGAAGCCCGCCCGGTGCAGCCCCTTGCCGACCGCCGAGCGCAGCAGCCGGGCCAGCACGTAGCCGATGATCAGGATCGCGACGAAGGCCAGAGCCTGCGGCACGAACGACAGCACCGAGTGCCACATGTCGCTGAGCCCTCGGCCCAGCCCGTTCCCGGTCATCCGCGCTCCCTGTTCCCGGTCCACCCGGCGTACCGCCGGTCATAAGCGACCATAGGTCGCGATCGGCCCGTACGCCCCTGGAGCCTCAACGTTCGTAGGAACATCAAGGCACGCACCCGACCGGGGCGGACACCCGAACGGCAACCCCGAACGGTGGAGCTACCGGGATGTACGCGGCACCGGCACGCGTCTTCGCGTACCGTCAAGAATCGGACGGTCGGTCAGTCCGGCATCGTCCAAACGGCCGAGGCGGGCTACGCTTTCCGCATGGCCGGGACGGGTGGGGTGAGCTCCTCAGCGATTCCCGCCACGCCGGCGCAGACGGGCCGGGTCGGCGAGCGTGATCCGGGGCCACCCGGGCAGGGCTGCGCCGAGCTGGTGCGGGCCTTCGACTGGGCCGGCACCGCGCTCGGCGCCCGCGACCGGTGGGACCCCGCGGTCCGGGCCGCCGTGGAGCTTCTGCTCGACGCGCCGATGCCGATGGCGATGGCCTACGGCGACCGCTTCCTGCTGGTCTACAACGATGCGTACGCGGATCTGCTCGGCGCCCTGCACCCCGCCGCGCTGGGCCGTCCCGCCGCGGCGGCCCTCGGTGATCTCTGGTCGTCGCCGGGCGCCCGCGACGCGATAGCGGAGGTCTACCGCACCGGGCGCCCGTTGCTCGAACCCGAGACCCAGCAGACCGTGGCCCGCGGCGAGTCCGGCCGCTCTGACCAGGCCTTCTTCACCCGCGGCCACGCGGTCGTGCGCGACGTGCGCGGCGCCGTGGTCGGCGTACTGACCGTCGCCGCCGAGACCACCCAGGTCACCCGGCGGTTGCAGAGCCTCGGCGAGCTGACCTCGCGGCTGGCCGGCGCGCTCACCATCGACGACGTCGCGCGGGTCGTGCTCGCGTACGCGACGGCCTCGTTCGACACGGATCACTGCGCGTTCGCCGTCGACGACGGCGCCGGTTACCGCTACGTCCGCCGGATCCGCGGCGAGATGCTCGACGAGGCCGACGAACGGTTGCCCCCGGTGTGGAAACGTATCTCCGCCGACGAGCGGGCGCCGCTGGTCGCCGCCGCCCGGTCGGGCCGAGCCGCTTTCACGCCCGACGGCGAGCCGCTACGGCACGTGGCCACCGACCTGCACGAGCGGCGGATCCGCGCGCTGGCCGCGCTGCCGCTGCGGGCGCCGTCGCTGGCCGGCGCGCTGACCATCGGCTACCGCAGGGCGCACACCTGGCCGCCGGCCGAGCGGGCGCTGCTGGAGGCCGCGGCCGAGTTGATCGCGCAGGCCGCCGAGCGGGCCCGCCGGTTCGAGGCGCAGCACGGCACGGCCCAGCTGCTGCAGCGCAGCATGCTGCCCGAGCACCTGCCCGAGCTCGACACGTTCCGGATCGCCGCGCGCTACGACGTGGGCGTCGACGGCAACGCGGCGGGCGGGGACTTCTACGACGCGTTCGAGCTGACCGACGGGCGGCTGGCGATGGTGCTGGGCGACGTGGCCGGGCACGACGTGCGAGCGGCCGCGGTGATGGGCCAGGTGCGGGCCGCTCTGCGGGCGCTCGCGTTGACCGACTCGGCGCCGCCGGTCGTGCTCGCCGGACTCGACCGGCTGGTCGGGTCGCTGGGCGCCGAGTCGCGCAACGAAGAGATCTTCGTGACGGTCGTCTACGGCGTGCTCGATCCGGCCGACGCCACGATCACGCTGGCCAGCGCGGGCCATCCGCCGCCGGTGCTGCGCCGGGCCGGCCTCGCCGGCGAGCCTGCCACGGCCGAGCTGGTCAAGGTTCCGCCGGGCGCGCCGCTCGGGCTGGGCGGGCGGTGGCAGACCGGTCAGGTAACCCTGGAGCCCGGCGACACGATCCTGCTGTTCAGCGACGGTGTGGTCGAGCGCCGCGGGCGTGCCCTGAACGAGGGCCTCGACGCGCTGGTCGCCGCCGCGGCCTCCGCCTCCAGCGGAGACCCGCGCAACCTGTGCGCGCTGGCCTCCGCCGCGGTCGACGGGCCGACGGACGACGACGTGGCCGTTCTGGCGGTCGAGCGGGCGACGGCGACGAGCCGGTCGGCGACCATGCTGGTGCCGGCCGAGCCGACCGGGCCGAGCCGGGTACGCCAATGGATGAGCGCCCGCCTGCGGGACTGGTCGGCGCCCGAGCCGGTGATCAGCGCGGCGGTCCTGTGCACCAGCGAGCTGACCACGAACGCGCTCCTGCACGCCGGGACGCCCGCCCAGGTGCACCTCGACCTGAACGCCGAGCGCCTGCTCGTGTCGGTCGCGGACACCGGCACGCGCGGCACGGTGATCCGCGCACATGCCGACCGGATGAGCAGCCGGGGCCGCGGCCTGGGCCTGATCGAGGATCTGAGCAACTCGTGGGGCACCGACCCGACCGTGCGCGGGACGACGGTCTGGTTCGAGATGTTGATCGCGGGCGTCCGGTAGGGCTTCGGCGAATTCCGCACTGTCGCAATAACGACCCGATAAACGGAAGATTTCGGACGGCGTGGCGGCCAAATGCCCCGAAATTGCTCGCGGACCCGCAAAGGGACTAACAATTGCGTCACGTGTCCAGCTCATACTGTCACTTAAGGTGACGGCAAGACACTCTAAAGCGGACATTGAACCCCGGGGTAGTGACGAAGCGTATTGGAGTGTCGTAGGGTGTAATTCAAATCGGGGCGTCCACCTTGGAGTGGCATATGCGGATCAGAGGCTTTGCACCATCGACTCCCTGCTGGGTTGAGCTCACGATGGCGGACCCGGTGCGCGCTGCCGGCTTCTACGGTGGACTCTTCGGCTGGGAGCTGGACGGCGACCGGTTCACGCTGAACGGCCGGGCGGTCGCCGGCCTGGCGCCCGCCCGGCCGGACCGACCCGAGGGCTGGCTCACCTACCTCGCGACCGACGACGTCGAGGACACCACGGATCGCGTCCTCGCCGCGTACGGCCGTCGTCTGACCAGGCCGGAAGAGCGAGCCGACGCACGCACCTCGATCGTCACCGACGCCTCGGGCGCGGTCTTCGGGCTGTGGCAGGCTGCCGGCTTCGCCGGGACCCAGCTACGCGGCGAGCCGGGCACGATGGCCTGGTCCGACCTGCTCACCGACGATGTCACGGCGGCGACCACCTTCTACTCCTCGGTGTTCGGCTGGGCTCTGACCAACGAGTTCGGCAGCGGCGAGTGGCTCACCGAGGCGCACGATTCGGTGGCCGGGCTGATCACCGGCCGGCCCGGCGCCCGCTGGCAGCCGTCCTTCCAGGTCGCCGACGCACGGGACGCTCTCGACCGGTGCGCCCACCTGGGCGGCCGGGTGATCGCCGGGCCGGTGGAGATGGGCCTGGGCAGCTACGTCGAGTTCATCGACCCGTTCGGCTCCTCGTTCGCGGTGACGGCGCCGGTGTTTCGCCCGGTCGAGCTGAATGTCGCGTACAACGACGTGATCGGCATGGAGCTGACCTTCGGCGGCTGAGGATCTCGTCGGAAAGGGCCGGCCCGGCTTCCGGGCCGGCCCTTTTTCATACGTCGATGTCAACCAGGGTTGACAGGGCGCCCGTGTCAACGTAAGTTGACAGCATGACCGAAGCAACCGACCTCGCCGCCGCCGCCGGCAGTGCCGATCCTCGGGTCGGCCTGCGGGCGGTCGTGGCGCTGCGCCGCCTGCTCGAGGGTCTCGAGCACCTGCAGGTGGCCAACGCCCGACGCAAGGGCTGGTCCTGGCAGGAGATCGCCGACGCACTCGACGTGACCCGCCAGGGCGTTCACAAAAAGCACGCCGGCCGCATGCCGATGCCGGACCCACGGGAGGACTGAGATGTTCGAGCGATTCACCGGCGACGCGCGTGAGGTCGTGGTCACCGCCCAGGCGGAGGCCCGCACGCTCGGCCACGACTTCATCGGGACCGAGCACGTGCTGCTCGCCCTACTCGCCCACGAGGACAGCCCACTGGCCGAGGCGCTGCGCGAGAGCGGCGTCGACGCGGCCTTCGTTCGCGCCGAGATCATCCGCAGGGTCGGCCCGCGCCCACCCGGCCAGTCGTTCGCCGAGGCCGAAGAGGAGGACGCGGCGGCCCTCAAGGCCATCGGCATCGACCTCGACGCCGTGCGGCGGGCGATCGAGGAGAATTTCGGCGAGGGCTCGCTGCGGTTGCCTCGGGACGTGCCCACCCCGAAGAGGCGGGGGCTGTTCGCCAGGTCCTACTCCTACGGCGGGCACATCCCGTTCACCAGCCGCAACAAGAAGGTGCTGGAGCTGGCGTTGCGCGAGGCCGTGCACCTCAACCAGAAGTTCCTGGCGCCGGAGCACATCGTGCTCGGGCTCATCCGCGAAGGCGACGGCCTGGCCATGCTGATCCTCACGGACAAGGGCGTCGACATCGCCAAGCTACGCACCGACATGACCCGCTCACTGCGCGACCGCGCCGCCTGACTCGCCGCGCAGGCCGGCCAGGAGCCGCTCGGCCGCGTCGTTGCCCTCCAGCGGGTCGGCGGCGAGGCGGCTGTCCACCGCGCTGATCGGCGACCGGCGGCTCGGCCAAGATCCGCGACACGTGGGGCGTCGCCGGCTCCGGGAGCAAGCAGTCCCAGTCGCATCGGCCGCAGTGTTCACGGCCGCCGCCGAGGGTGTGGAGTTGAGGTCGGCCGGCGGGCCGTGCTCTACACGATCGCGGCTTCGGCCCGCAAACGTGGGCGAAATATGGGGTTTCGTGCCCAGGGTGGTCCGGATTTCGGGAGGATCGCCCAGCATCTGAGCCGCCGGCCACGATGCGGGACGGGCGTCCACGATCCGAGTGCCGCTCTCACCATGTGCGACACACGCGGGATCGGCTCGCGCGGCGAGCGGCCGGAGCCGGAGCCGGAGCCGGAGCCGGAGCCGGAGCCGGAGCCGGAGCCGATCCCAGACAGGGACGAGGCCGACGGCCGAATTGCGCGCCGCGCTCCGGGGCGACCCCAACTCCACAACCTCTGCGGCAGACGCGACCACTCAAGCCGGCGCTGGTCGGGAGGCCAAGCCTGCACCACGTGTTCGGCGGGCTTCGCCCCCCGTTTGTCCCGGTGGCTGCGCGGCCGCGGCGGATGCGCGGCCGCGCAGACTGCCAGGTCAGACCAGACTGAGGTTGGTATAGGTGCTGAACACCTCGTTGAGCGGCTGGAAGTAGGTGACGCCGCCGCTGGTGCAGTCGCCGCTGCCGCCCGAGGTCATGCCCAGCGCGACGCTGCCCGCGTAGAGCGAGCCGCCGCTGTCGCCGCCCTCGGCGCAGACGGTGGTGCGGATCAGGCCCGAAACGGTGCCCTCAGAGTAGGTGACCGTGGCGTTGACCGCGGTGACCGTGCCGGTGTGCACGCCGGTCGTGCTGCCGCTGCGGCTGACCGACTCGCCGACGTAGGCGGTGCCGACCGAGGAGATCGTCTGGCTGCCGCTGTACGTATAGACGGAGCCCGGGTGCGCGATGCTGGTGTTGTCGTAGCGCACGATGCCGTAGTCGTTGCCCGGGAAGCTGGAGACGATCGAGGGACCGATCGAGGTGGTCTGCCCGGAGTTGGTGTACCAGGTCGACGCCACGGCGGTGCAGTGGCCCGCGGTAACAAAGTAGTAGTAGCTGGCCGTCTTGACGTTGAAGCCCAGCGAGCAGCGGTAGCCGCCGCCGTAGATCGCCTGACCGCCGGCGATCTTGAGGCTGAACGTGCTGGCGCTGCGTTCCAGCCGGGCGGCGCCGCCCACGGCGGCGACAGCGGCCTTGACCGTGGCGAGCCTGGCCCCTGTGACGGTCGGATCGACGGTGACCACGACCTGGTTGCCGGTGAGGTCCGTGGCCCACGCGACGCCGGGGATCGTGGAGGTCTTTGCGATCTTGACAGTGACCGCTTCGAGCGCGGCGCCGCTGTACTTGACCTGCTTCGCGACGCCGCCGGCGGTACGGACCCGCGCGGCGGAGGCCGTGTCGGTGACGGTGACGACCATGCGTCCGCTCGCGCGGTCCAGGTAGGAGCCGGCCGAGCGCTGGCCTAGCTCTGCGCTCAGCGCCGCCGCTTTCGCGGCGTCGCGCAGCGCGGCCGGCGCCGCCTGCGCGGCCGACGGGATGAGAAGGGTGCTGAGCAGCGCCAACGAGGCGAACGCGGCGACCGTACGCCGGCGCGAGGAGCCTGTTGATTTCACGTGAGCCTCCTGGAAGGTCGCGAGCACGCCGGTCGGCCTGCTCGTGGCTGGGCGCTCGTCCCCGACCGGTTGTGGAGCCGATCCCCCGGCCCAGACCTGGGAAGACTCCCATCAGACTCATGATCTTACAAGTATCAATATTGACCGCTATCACGCTGAAATGCGGCTGACCTCGTACTTCGACGCCCCGCGCGGGGTCATCCGAGTTGGGTCATACCGGGCCGTGATGGAAACCGGCCGGCGGCGCGTACGGAAGTCGTCAGAGAGCCAGGCGCATCGCCGGCCTCGGCGGTCGCGGCAATATCGGTGACCCGGAACACCTAGTATTTCAGATTTGAAGGAGTTACCGTTGGGTCATGGCCGAACCGCTCAACGACGAGGAGCAGCTCTGCTGGCGCACGTTCATCGAGAGCTCCTGGGCGCTGCACACCCGCCTGGAAGATGAACTACGCGCGGCGACCGGCCTCAGCATGAACGACTACCAGGTGATAGTCGTGCTCTCCGAGGCTCCGGAGCGCCGACTACGCATGGGTGAGCTGGCCGGGCGACTCGTGTTCTCGCCCAGCCGGATCACGTACCAGATCAGCTCGATGGTCAAGCGGGGGCTGGTCCGTAAGCAGAGCTGCCCCGAGGACGGTCGCGGCCAGGAGGCCGTGCTGACCGACGAGGGGCTGGCCGCGCTGGAGGCCGCCGCTCCGCTCCACCTGATCACGGTCCGCGACGCCTTCATCGACCGGCTAGACCACGATGAGCTCGCCGTGATCACCCGCGTGTTCGACAAAGTCAGGAAGGCTTGAGATGCCCGCCATCACCGTCGACGACGTCCTGGTCCTGCCGCGGCTCCCGCAGCTCGACCCCGCCACGACCAAGTTCCGCCCGATTCGCCGGCTCACTACCGCCCCGCACGGATACGAGGGCGAGGGCTTCCCGGTGCGCCGGGCCTTCGCCGGGGCGCCGCTCAACGAGCTGGATCCGTTCGTCCACCTCGACCAGATGGGCGAGGTCGACTACGCGCCGGGCGAGCCGAAGGGCACGCCCTGGCACCCGCACCGTGGCTTCGAGACGGTCACCTACATGATCGACGGCACGATGGACCACCAGGACTCCAACGGCGGCGGCGGCACGATCACCAACGGCGACACCCAGTGGATGACGGCGGGGCAGGGCATCCTGCACATCGAGGCGCCGCCGGAGCAGCTGGTGGCCAGCGGCGGCCTTTTCCACGGCCTGCAGCTCTGGGTCAACCTGCCCCGGGTCGCGAAGATGATCGCCCCGAAGTACCAGGACATCCGCGGTCGCGAGGCTTCGCTGCTGACCACCCCCGACGGCGGCAGCCTCATCCGGGTCATCGCCGGCGAGATCGCCGGCCACTCCGGCCCCGGCTCGACGCACACCCCGATCAACCTCACCCACGTCACGCTGCAGCCGGGCGCCCAGCTCGACCTGCCCTGGCAGCCCGACTACAACGCGCTGGTCTACGTGTTGGCCGGCCGTGGAACGGTCGGCACCGAGCAGCGGCCGCTGCAGATCGGCCAGCTCGCCGTGCACGGCGCCGGCGACGCGCTGCGGGTGACCGCGGACGCCACGCAGGACTCGAACATCCCGGCGATGGAGCTGTTCATCATGGGCGGCCGCCCGATCCGGGAGCCGGTCGCCCACTACGGGCCGTTCGTCATGAACACCCAGGAGGAGCTGCAGCAGGCGTTCGAGGACTACCAGAAGGGCCGGCTCGGGGTGATCCCGGCGGACCGCGTGCCGCACACCGACTGAACAAACCGCGACGCTGGCGGGGCGGGACGGCCCGTGGGGCGCGTCCCGCTCCGGGTCAGCCCGTGACCGTCTCGTCCGCCGGGTCGGCGTGGACGCCCCCGCGCCGGTCCCTTCGCATCCTCCACACCGGGGTCGCCGTCGCCGCCAACGCCACCACGACACAGACGAGGCCCGCGACCAGGAGCGTCGCGGCAACCCCGACCGTGCTCGCCGCGCGGGTGAGCACGGCCGCACCGAGCGGTCCCAGCGCCGAGTGCAGCGTCCAGAACGCCGCGGTGACCCGGCCCAGCAGGTGGCTCGGCGTGATCTCCTGGCGCAGGGACATCGATGAGATGCCGCCGACCCCGGTGCCCAACGTCGCGGCCGCGGCCAGCACCGCGACGAGCGGCACAGCGCCGGCGACACCGATCGCGGCGACGGCGACGCCGCAGAGGATCCAGCCACCGACCCAGGTCGGTCCGAAGCCGAGCCGTTTGTTCAGCGCGCTCACCGAGATCGAAGCCAGCAGGGTGCCGACGATGCCGACCGACATCACCGCGCCCACGGCCGCGTCGGACTGGCGCATCTCATGCCCCAACCGGAAGATGACGACGTCGTTGAGGCCCACCTCGACGAACGTGAGGGCAGCCAGAAGAACGGTCAGCGAGCGCAGCACGGGTTGGCGCCACAGGAACCGGACGCCGGACAGGAAGTCATCCTGTACGCCGGCGGCATCGGCCGCGGCGTCTCTCTCCGCCGGCCGCCGCACCCGGACGAAGAAGACCCCGGCGGCGGAGCAGAGAAAGGTGACGGCGTCCACCGCGATGGCGATGGACGGGCCGAACCGGCTGGAGATCAGGCCCGCGAGCGCCGGACCGACGAGATAGGCGATCGAGTAGGAGCCGTACAGCCGCGCGTTGGCGGCGGTGATCTGGTCCTCGTCCACCAGGCTGGGCACGACGGTCGTGTAGGCCACCTGGAAGATCATGGAGAACGCGCTTACCGCCGGTAACAGCACGTAGAGGCTCCACACCAACGGGTGTATCGCCCAGATCACGGGGACGGCGCCGAGCAGGACGAACCGCGCGAGGTCGCAGGCCTGCAACAGGCGGCGCCGGTCGAATCGGTCGACGACCACGCCGGCGAAGACGCCGGAGATCAGACCGGACGCGCCGCTGAGCGCGGTGACGACACCCATCTGCACAACCGATCCGGTCGTGTGCAGGATGAGCAACGGAATCGCCACGAAGGAGAACGAATCGCCGACCGAGGAAAGCGTCTGGACACCGAGAAAGTTGACGAAATTCCGGTCTCTCCAGAGCACGGCCCCGGCCGACGCCGCCACTCGCACTCCCTCCGGTCGGAGACCCACCCGCGCGACACATGGTAATGACCGGCCGAGGCGCGGCCACGCCGTGCTCACGACTCTCTATCTTCGGGGCCGGACGGCGAGCGGCGGGCCGCGGGCGGGGGCCCGCTGAATTACGCTGTCGCGCATGGGTTTGATCGAGCGGTTCGCGGATCTCGTCGTACGGGCCGGCGCCAACGTGCAGCCGGGGCAGGGCGTGCTGGTGCGCTCCGACACGGCTCACCTGGAGATCGCACGGGCGGTGACCGAGGCGGCGTTCGCGGCCGGCGCCGCCTGGGTGGAGCCGATCTGGACCGACGGACCGATCCGCCGGTCCGCGGTGCTGCACGCCAGCCTGGAGACGCTCTCGGCCAGCCGGCCATGGGCCTTGCAGCGGATCGAGGAGTGGCGCGCCCAGGGCGTGGCCTCGATCGCTCTCATCGGCGACGCCGACCCGCACCTGCTCGACGGCGCCGATGCTGCCAAGATCGCCGCGCACCCGGTGGCCGAGACGCAGGCGATGCGCGCGGCGCAGCTCAACGGCATTCGCTGGACCGCGGTCGGCGCGCCCAACCCGGGCTGGGCCCGGCAGGTCTTCGGCGAGCCGGACCTCGACCGCCTCTGGGCGGCGGTCAGCACGGCCATGCGGCTCGACGCGGACGATCCGGTCGCCGCGTGGCGCGAGCGGGCGGCCACGCTGAGCGCGCGGGCCGAGCAGCTCGACGCGCTCGAGCTCACCGAGATCCGGTACGAGGGTGACGGCACCGACCTGACCGTCGGCCTGATCCCGGGCTGCCACTGGACCGGAGGCGGCCTGGTCGACGCCGCCGGCCTGGAGTACCTGCCGAACATCCCTACCGAAGAGGTGTTCACCAGCCCCGACCGGCGCCGCGCCGACGGCGTGATCCGGCTGACCAAGCCGCTCGCGCTCGCCGGGCGGCTGGTCACCGGCCTGGTGGTGACCTTCAAGGACGGCGCGATCGTCGACGTGTCGGCCACCTCGGGCGCCGAGGTCGTGCAGGCCTCGCTCGACTCCGACCCGGGCGCGCGCCATCTCGGCGAGGTTTCGCTGGTCGACCGGGACAGCCGGATCGCCAAGACGGGCATCGTCTTCCACAACACGCTCTTCGACGAGAACGCCGGCTGCCACGTCGCCTGGGGACAAAGCTTCCCGTTCGCCGTGCCGGGCGGTCTGCAGATGACCCCCGACCAGCGCTACGAGCTGGGCCTGAACACCTCGGCGGTGCACACCGACGTGGTCATCGGCGGCGAGGGCATCACGGTGACCGGCCGCGGCCGCTCCGGTTCGGTCGAGATCATCCGAGACGACGAGTGGGTGCTCTGAGCCGACCCGCGGCGAGACGGGCACCGGCCGAAGTGGACTGGCCGGCGGGGTCGCGACGATCGGGCGGCGGCGGGCAGGATCAGGCCATGACACCGACTGCGGCATACGACGACATCGCGGACTGGTATGAGAACCAGTTCCTAGCGACGACCGACGTCGACGATCCGATCGGCATCCGGCGGTCGCTGGGCACGCTGCTCGGGCCCGGCGCCGGCGTCTGCCTCGAGATCGGGTGCGGCACCGGGGCGTACGCGGCTCAGGTGCGCGCGCTCGGCTGGATGCCGGTGGGCGCCGACCTCTCGAGCGGCATGCTGGCGTACGCCCGGGACCGCCTGCCCGTCGCCCGGGCCGACGCGGCCCGCCTGCCGGTCCGCGACGGCTCGCTGGCGGCGGCCGTCGCGGTGATGGTCCACACCGACATGCCGGCCTATGCCAGGGTGCTGCGCGAGGTCGCGCGGGCGCTGCGGCCCGGCGGCACGTTCGTCCACATCGGCGTGCATCCGGCGTTCTGCGGCGGCTTCGCCGACCGCGCCGATCCCCGGGCGGTGGTCATCCGCCCGGGTTATCTCGACGGTCACTGGACCAAGGATTCGTGGACCACCCAAGGCCTGCGCGACAAGGTCGGCGCGACGCACTTCCCGCTGCCGGCCTTGCTACGCATGTTTCTGGACGCCGGGCTGACGTTCACGGATTTCGCGGAGGGTGGGAGCCCGACACCGACCTCGTTGTCGATCCGGACGGTGCGCGCGGTCAGTTCATGAAGAACATCGCCGTGGCGCCGAGCAGGACCATCAGCAGCATGGCGATGAGCAGACCCTTCTCGGCCGAGGCGGAGGCGGCGGTTGCGGAGGCGTCGGCGGAGGTCGGTGTGGTGGTGAGCGGCTCGCTGCTCATGGGGTGCTCCTCCGGGGAGTTGGCGCGAACGCGGACGGTCGCCCGGTCAGGGTGCGCCCGGCCGTCAAGGAAGCGGCCGTTTGGTCATCGATGACGCACCGCCGCGTGGGCCTCAGCATTCCATCGCAGACTCACGACTTACCCCTTAAGACATTCCATCGGGTGACATGTCCGAATCTGGGGAGGGGTATTTCGGCAGAAATCGTGCTCCTGGGACGCGGTGAGGCTGTCCGACTAGGAGAGTGAGACCAGCGCGGTGTGGTCGTCGAACGGGAGGTCGTCGCCCGCCACCGCGATGATCTGCAGCTCCGGCATGGTCAACATGCCCGAGATCGTGGTGGCCAACGCGGTGTCTGCGGCGTCGCGGCCGGTCGCGATGCGGATCAGGGTCGGGCGGGGCGCGAGACGGGTCGCGTCCCAGACCCGCCACCTGCCGTCCAGCGCGGTCTCGACCACCAGGTGAAAGTCCATCGGGTAGAGGCCGGGCGCGTAGACGGCGGCGACCCGGGCCGGGATGTCGATCGCCCGGCAGAGGGTGGCGACCAGGTGGGCGTAGTCGCGACACACGCCGGCGCCGGTGAGCAGCGTGTCGATCGCGTCGGTGGTCGGGCCGCTGCTGCCGGGCTGGTAGGTCAGGTGCTCGAACACCCAGTCGGCGATCGCCCGGACGGTCGTCGTCGCGTCGCCCAGGGCGCCGAACTCCTTGCTCGCGAAGCCGCCGAGCCGGTCGGAGGGGCAGTAACGGCTCGGCCGCAGCGCGACGATGCGGTCCACCTCGGTCACCGGGCCCGGACCGCCGGACGGGGCGGCTGTGGCCTCGTAGGTGACCCGCAGCAGGCCGACGGGAGCGCGCAGGTAGTGCTGTCGGTCCGGCAGCTCGACGATCTCCACCGGCCGGTCCGTCTCGAACTTCTCAGTCACCGGGGTCGCGGCCGCGATCTGCAACACCAACTCGGCCGGCTCGGTCACGTCGAAGCCGAGCGTGCATCCGACCTGCGAGTCCTCCACGAGCTCACGGTAACCGCCGTACGTTACGGTTCCGTGCGTCGAGCGGGCCTAGGGCAAGACGCGCCCCCCGCGCCGGCAATATCGTGAGGGCATGGACGATCTGCGGCGGGACTACCTGGAGCAGATCCGCCGCGACGGCGTCGACCTCTCGCCGGAACTCGCCGCGGCGTTCGCAGGTGTGCCCCGGGAGGCTTTCGTCCCCGGCGGCTTCCAGCGCCGCGACGGCGCCTGGGCCGACCCCGGCGACCCCGACTTCCTGCGGCTCGTCTACCGCGACGACGTGCTGGTCACCAAGCTGGACAACCGGATTCCGGTCAGCTCGTCCAGCCAGCCCTCGCTGATGGCCATCATGATCCGCGCGCTGCGCGTCCGCCCCGGCATGCGGGTGCTCGAGATCGGCGCCGGCACGGGCTACAACGCCGCCCTTCTCGCTTCGCTCGGGGCGGCGGTGACCAGCGTCGAGGTCCAGGCCGACGTCGCCGACCGGGCGCGTGCGGCGCTGGCTTCCGCACACATCGAGGGCGTACGCGTCGAGCCGGCCGACGGCTACGCCGGCTTCCCGTCCGGCCGTTTCGACCGGGTGATCGTGACCGTGGGCATCGCCGGGGTCTCCCCGCTCTGGCTCGATCAGCTCGAACGCGGCGGCCTGATCGTCGCCCCGGTCGAGCACGCCGGTACCCACCCCGTCCTGTCGATCCGCCCGGCCGACGGGCGCGCCCGGCCCGGCTCCCTCGCCGACCTCGAAGCCGGCGGCCCGCTCACCGCCTCCGTGATCTGCCCGGCCGGTTTCATGACGGCAGCCGGCCCGCTCACCGCCGCCCATGCCAGCGCGTTCCCGCCGCCGGCCGCCGCCGGGACCCTGGCCGGCCTCACCGGGTTCGCGCCGCGACGGTTCGACCCGGCGCTGGACTCGTACGGCTACCGCGATCTCTGGTACGCCGCCGGCGTCTGGAGCCGCCGCGCCACCCACGCCGCGGTACCCGGCCGCGAGCAGAGCTGTCTGGTCCTGATCGACGAGGCGCGTACCGGCGGGGCGGTGATCCTGCCGGACGGCAGCGTGCTGGCCACGGGGGCGGAGGCCGACCGGTACGGCGCCGAGGCGGTCGCGACCGTCGACCGCTGGACGGCCGCCGGTCGCCCGCCGATGCAGGCCTGGCGGGTCGGTTTCGGTCTGACCGGCGACGCGCGCGCCCCGATCTGGGCGCCGGACTCCTGGGAGCTGCCCACGTGAAGCGAAGTCCAGCAGTGGCTGCTCGCCGCGGCGCCGGCGTGATCAGGCCTCCTGAGAAGATCCATCCTAACGGATAGGTGGGCTGACGGGAATCTCACAGGCCCGCGTGAATGCACACAGAGTGACGACTCCCCGGGGAAAGTACTCGATTTTTCTTCACAACCGGCGGGATGTGCTCACGCCTGAATGGTTGTGAAGCCCCAGCGAAGACTGTTCCCGGGCACTCCCTCACCGACTGTGACCACTACTGCCGCGTCCCTTGGAACGGATCGCTAGAAGGCGGGACCCAGATCGCGACCCGTCGTGCTGTGCACCTGGGAGGGGATTCCGAATGCCCTCTTTGCTACTGCATCACTTCGGCGGCAGGGTAGCCACGAAGGCTCGGGCCTCGGCCAGCCAGCCGTCCAGCTCCGGGTTCTTCGCGCTCACCGCTGGGTCGTCCGCCAGCCGTTCCCGCAGCCGCTGCGCGAGCCCCTCGTCGTACGCCACGTCGCCGATTCTCCACCCTGGCCTGCGGTCCGCACCGGCTCCTTCGCGCGCGTGTCCCGGAGACCGAGATGGTGGCGGTCAGGGTCGGGGCGACTCGGTGTGTCGGCGGAAGTTTTCCTCGAGGAATCCGGTGGTCGGGCGGCCGTGCAGTCGCAGCCGGGCCATCCCGCCGTCGGGGAAGATGTCCATCCGAACGTGGGTGGCGACCCGGCCGGCGTCGACCCGGAAGCGGTGGCGGGTGTCCGGCCGCAAGGCCGTGACGGGCAGCAGGTCGAACCACTCGTCCGAGCCGGCCGTGCCGCGCAGCCGGGCCGCGCCGGGGGCGTTGCCCTTGAAGTGGGTGGTGTCCAGGTCCGCGAGGATGATCTCGGCGGGGGCGGCCAGCTTGACGATCACCCAGTCGTTGTCCTGGTCCCGGCGGCGGGAGGTCTCCCAGCCGTCGCCCATGTGCTGGGCCAGGCCGGGGAGCAGCATGTTCTGCGGGCGGCCGTAGAACATGTCGCTGCAGTCGGTGACCTGCGCTCCGTACTCCAGCGCGGCCACGTCGAACTCGGCCGGCAGCAGCGCCGGGTCGGGCACGATCTCGCCGTGCACGCGCAGCCGGGCCACCCCGCCGTCCGGATAGATCGTGAGGCGCACGTGGGTGAACCGGCGCGGATCGTCCACGGTGAAAAGGTTGCGGCGGTCCCCCGCGAGCGGGGATTTCGGGACCAGCGGCAGCCAGCCGGCGCCGGCCAGGGCCTCGGGGCCGGGGTGGCCGCCGAGCGCGACCCCGTCCACCGATGCGTACGGCGGGTAGTTGCCGGTGAAGAACGCGGTGTCGATGTCCACGCCGTGGATCACGCCGGGGGCGCCGAGCCGGACGATCGCCACGTCCTCGCCGGGTGAGCGCCGCCGCCGGGTCTCCCAGCCGTCGTAGACCTGGCCCCTGTGGTCGAAGGTCCGCGGCGTGAACGTCGGCGGGGCGGGCAGCACGAGGTGGTCGGCGGCCGCGAAGAACTCGTCGTCGGCGAAGACCACGCCGCCGCCGAAGATCCTCGAGGCCAGGTCGGGCAGCGTCGTGAACTCCTCCATCAGGCGTCCTCCCGGATCAGGAAGCGACCCCGCGGCGCGGCGCCGGTCACCGTGCGCCCGCGCAGCCAACAGGCGCCGACGACGCCGTGCAGGGTCTTGCCGGCGTACGGCGTGACGGGGTTCTTATGGTGCAGCCGCAGCGGATCCACGACGAAGGTGGCGTCGGGGTCGAAGGCGACCAGGTCGGCGTCGGCCCCCACCGCTATCCGGCCCTTGGCGTGCAGGCCGACCAGGTCGGCGGGTCGGCGGGCCATCCACTCGACCACGTCGGGCAGGGTGTGGCCGCGGGCTCGGGCGGCCGTCCAGATCACCGGCAGGCCGAGTTGGACCGACGCGATCCCGCCCCAGGCCGCCGCGAAGTCGCCGGTGTCCCGGCGCTTCAGCTCCGGCGTGCACGGCGAGTGGTCGCTGACCACGCAGGTGATCAGCCCGCCGGCCAGGGCCGCCCAGAGCAGGTCGGCGTTCGCCTTGTCGCGGATCGGCGGGCAACACTTGAACTCGGTCGCGCCCGCCGGGATCGCGCCGGCGTCCAGGGTCAGGTAGTGCGGGCAGGTCTCGGCCGTGATCCGTACGCCCTCGGCTCTGGCCGCCGCGATCAGCGGGAGGGCGCCGGCCGCCGAGAGGTGCAGGATGTGCACCCGCGCTCCCGCCGCGCGGGCCGCCTCGATCGCGGTGGCGATCGCGGCGTGCTCGGCGTCGGGCGGGCGCGAGGCGAGGAAGTCCGCGTAGCCGGCGGGCGAGTCGAGGGCGTGCAGGTGATCGGGGTCCTCGGCGTGCACCACGAACAGCGCGTCGACCGCGTCCAGCGCGGCGGCGAGACCGGCCGGCGAGACCGGCGGGAACTCGGGCACGCCGGAGTCGGCGAGGAACGCCTTGAAGCCGAAGACCCCGGCCTCGTGCAGCGCCGGCAGGTCGGCGGCGTTGCCGGGGACGGCGCCGCCCCAGAAGCCGACGTCGACGTGGATCCGGCCGTCCGCCGCCTTCTGCTTGACGCGCAGCGCGGACGCGTTGACCGTCGGAGGCAGGCTGTTGAGCGGCATGTCGACGATCGCGGTCACCCCGCCGGCGGCCGCGGCCCGGGTGGCGCTGTCGAAGCCTTCCCACTCGGTGCGGCCGGGCTCGTTGACATGGACGTGCGTGTCGACCAGGCCCGGCAGCAGCGCCGTGTCGCCGAGGTCGACGTCCTCGGCGGCGTCGACCTCGGCGGCGTAGGGCAGCACGGCCACGATCTTCTCGCCGCTGACCACGACGGCGGCGGGCCGCTCACCCTCGGCGACGACGGCTCGGCGGGACCGCAGCACGAGATCGACCATCCGCCGAGCCTATCCGCCGTTCACGACCGAAGCGTCTCCAGATCAAGATCCCAACCCGGCGGTACGCCCCACCCCGTCCCCAACCGCACCGGCCCCGAACCCCGCCTCCGGCGGCTGCCGCGGCGACCTCCGCGGCGACCACCGGCCGCAGCGCCCGCCCGGCCGACCGACGCGATCACATCGCCAACCGAGATGGTGTCGGCAGCGGCATAGCTGCTCAGGGATTGGACGCTTCGTACGGCCCAGCCGAGTTGCTTGGCGTCTGGAAGCACGGGGAAGGTGCCGGCCGAGCGAAAACCGGGTGACCCGGGCCGCAGCGGGGGCTAGCTAGGGGGTGGGGAGGGTGTAGTGCCAGCCTGGCTGCCAGGCGAAGGGGGCTTCGAGCAGGGTTTCCAGGGGGACGCCGTGGAGTAGGTGGTCGAGGGCCCAGCGGTTGGCCGAGTGGGCGATGAGGAGGACTTTCTGGTTGTTCCAGCCGCGGGCCAACTCGGTGAGGAAGTCGCTGGTCTGGTCGACGACATCCCGGTAGCTCTGGCCCTCGGGGAAGGGGTCGTGGAGGTGCTGGGAGCGGATCGCGGCGAGTTGGGTGGCCGGCGTGCCGTTGAGGCGACCGTAGTTGCATTCGCGTAGTCGCCGATCCTGATAGGTCGGGATGTCGCTGCCCGAGAAGGCGATCTCGGCGGTTTCGACCGCGCGGGCGAGGTCTGAGCTGAAGACGGTGGTAGTGCCGTCGGTTCGGCGGCGGAAGCCGAGGTCTCGGGCCTGCATCCGGCCTTCGGCCGACAGGCGTCCGGGCAGCCAGCCGGTGGCGATTCCGGTCTCGTTGTCCACGGTCGTCGCGTGTGTCTCGTAGACGATCTCGACCGGCACCGCGGCCTCCTCTCGTGGCGTTGAGGTCTTGTGGGTCCGACAGGCGGCGTAGCCGATCGGCGGCCGGCCCCACCGGGAAGCGGTGCGGCCGGGCGGCATTCGCTCGGCTGGCCGCGCCGTTCAGGTCGGGGCCGTTGCCGATGGGCTGCCGAAGCTACTTGTCGTATAGGCCGTCGCGGACGCTGGCGAGGTGGGCGGCCCATTCCGCGTCGGTGAAGATCAGTGTGGCGGCGTCGCGGTTCTTGGTGTCGCGGACGGCGACGTGGCCGGGCATAGCGGGCAGCTTGGTGGCTACCTCAACGCAGTCACCGTTGCCGCCGGAGCGACCAGTGGTCCAGTTCGCGCCGGTCAGATCAGCGTTCACGGTCAACTAGCTCCTTCAAACGATGGGACAACAGTTTGACGGTGTGGTCAGCATCGAGGACGGCACCTTCGAGGGCCGTCCAATCTTCCTCGTAGCTGGTCACCTCGGGCGGGGCGTCGGAGTAGATCGCCCCGGTCCGGTTCTCGCTGTAGACGGTGGTCGGGGCGGCTGGGGAAACCCCTTCGTCCGGAAAATCCAGTAGAGCGAACGCCCCGGTAACGCTGGCGCGGTGCAATCCGGCCGACAACGGCAGGACCCGCAGCGTCACGTTGGGCAACTCGGTCGCCTTCAGCAGTTTCCACAATTGGGCTCGCATTACTCCGTCTGGGAGATCGACGAGCAGGACCGGCTCGGCCACGATGGCGTCGAGCCGAAGCGGCGCAGGGAACGTCCGGCTCAGCAGTTGCTGACGCGAGCGACGCACCTCGGCGCTGGCAGCCACGTCCTCGTCGCTCTGCTTCGGTTCGACGGCCCGGATCGCGTGTTCTATATAGCCGTCGCTCTGGAGCAGGCCGGTGATCAGAAGCGGATCGAAGCAGCGTTTGCGGCTGGCCATCTGCTCCAAGGCCACGTAAACCTCGAACCAGGTGGGTACCACGTCGCCGTAGGAGTGCCACCAGCGGCGGGCGGTGCTCTTGGTTTCGCGGGCGAGAGCCTTGAGCGCTTCGCGGCTCTGCTCGGGTGAGCCGTAGAGGCGGCAGAGATTGTCTACTTTCCCGGCAGGTGTCGGCACAGTGCCCTGCTCGATGCGGCGGACTGTCTGCTCGGACTGGTCGATGGCCTCGGCTGCCTCGACCTGAGTCTTGCCCGCGCGCATGCGGGCTTGGCGTAAGGCGACGCCGAGGATGCGCCGGGGGATCGTCGAGCCTGCGGCCGATTCAGTCAACTGGCCGCCTCCCTTCGCTTTGGTTCCCCGGCACCTCTCGTCGTGAAGGGTCCCGGGTACTGAGTATGAGTGGTCAGCACAGAACTTTCACTTCAGGAAAGATCAAACCCGCGAAAGGCGTCTTGATTGGTTGACCCGCTTACCGATCAGCGTGAGCATCGGTACCCACACGATACAAGTGACCACAAGGGGTGACCGATGTTGACAATCGTCGCCGCGACGGCGGGCCTTACGGCCGGCGTTTCCTGGCCGCAACGGTCCGGAACGGTCTTTCACTCGGCGGACACCGCCGAGCAGTGTGCCTTCATCCTCGACGGCGACGTGCAGTGGATCGACGAAGAGACCACCGAGCCGACGGAACCACTACCCACGAAGAGGACATCATGATGACCCAGGCCCCCGTCGAGAGCGACCGGCCGGTGTACCTCTCGGACTCCCTCGACCTGGACCTCGTCGGCTTCGTCGAGATCCTCGAAATCTTCGCGGGATACCTACGGAAGGGCGTGGCAGGGCTCATCGAGCACGGCGATTTCCCGGCGCCCTACGGGGAGTTGGTCGGCCTCACCGTGTGGGAGCGCAACGACGTGGAAAGCTGGCTGACCAACCACCCGGACATCGTCCAGAACCTGGTCGCCCTGGCACCGTAAGGGTCTTTCGGGACGGCGAGCCCTCGCGGCTCTGCAGCGGCCGGGCGAAACCGGGTGACCGGGGCGGCCGCGGGGGCTAGCTTCGCCGGTTATGGAAGCGCTCAGCGAGAAGGCCGTCCGCGACTCGTTCGTCAACTGCAGCAAGGGCGAGGCGGCACGGATCCGGCTTCCGCGGGACTTCGCCGACACCGGGTGGGGGGACCTCGACTTCCTCGGCTGGACCGATCCGGGCGCGCCGCTGCGGGCGCTGCTGGTCGTGCCCGGCGACGGCGGGCCGACGGGCATCGTGCTGCGCCGGCCCGAGGAGCGCCGGGCCAACGCGCTGCGGTCGAGCATGTGCCGGATCTGCCTGACCGGCCACGCGTCGTCCGGTGTCACGCTCTTCGTGGCGGCGCTGGCCGGGGCCGCCGGGCGCCGGGGCAATTCGGTCGGCGAGTACCTGTGTTCCGACCTCGCCTGTTCCCTCTACCTGCGCGGGAAGCGGCAGCCCAGGCTGCGCCTGATCCGCTACGAGGAGACGCTCTCGCTCGACGAGCGCATCGACCGGGCGATGATCAACCTGGCGGCCTTCACCAAGCGGGTCGTCGCCTGAGGCTCGCCGGACCCGGCACGGAGCCCGGCGCGGCAAGGGCACGGAGACTGACGCGCGGCAGCGGGCTGGGACGGGTCGGCGCTCGCGCCCCGACGGGTCCGGTCACGTCATCCACCCGCGTACCTGAAGCCTTTCGGGGTTACGCGGTGTGGCTTCGCGGGCATCGATGATGACCATGGCACGAAACAGGGATTTGGGCTCGGTCAGGGATTCATAGATTTGCGGCATCCAATCGAAGAGATCGACAAGTTGGGGTGGCCGCAGTGGGAATCAGCAGAAGGGGCGTGTTGGGCGCCGCGATGGGCGCGACGGCGACGGCGGCGCTTGCCGGTTGCGGCACGGCGCCGTACACGACGCACCCGGCCTCGGCCGCGTCGGGCGGCACGTGGACGACGCCGCCCGCGGCCCCGAAGCCGATCGGCGACGGCAGCACCCAGGACACCGGGCCTCAGCCGAACCAACCGCACGCCGAGCGGCTCAAGCCCGGCGAGACGCCGCCGCAGTTCGTGGTCATGTCCTGGGACGGCGCCGGGGAGACCGCGGCGCAGCTGTTCACCCGGTTCCGTGGCCTCTCGCAGGAGCTGAAGGGCTCGATGACCTTCTTCCTCTCCGGGCTCTACACCCTGCCCGAGGGCAAGAAGACGGTCTACAAGCCGCCGCAGCACCCGGTCGGCGCGTCCGCGATCGGGTACCTGTCCGACCGCTCGGTGCACGCCACGATCGAGCAGGTCGGCACCGCGTGGAAAGAGGGCCACGAGATCGGCTCGCACTTCAACGGCCACTTCTGCGGTGAGGGCGGGGTGAAGGACTGGTCGCCGTCCGACTGGGACAGCGAGATCGACCAGGCCGTCGCGATGGTGTCCCAGTGGCGGACGAACACCGGGTTCACCGACCTGCCTGCGTTGCCGTTCGACTACACGAAGGAGCTGATCGGATCGCGTACGCCGTGCCTCGAGGGCCGGACCAACCTGCTGAAGGCCGGGCGGGTGCAGAAGTGGCGGTACGACAGCTCCGGCACCGGGATCCAGACCTGGCCGTCGAAGTTCAAGAACGGCCTCTGGAACGTGCCCATGCAGCAGATCCCGTTCCCCGGGCACAGCTTCGAGGTCATCGCCATGGACTACAACATGATGTACAACCAGTCGCGTACGCCCAACGGCGACCCCGGCATGCGCGCCACCTGGCAGCAGCAGGCGCGCGACGCCTTCCTCGCCGGGTTCCGCCGGGCGTACACCACCAACCGCGCGCCGCTCATCATCGGCAACCACTTCGAGCGGTGGAACGGCGGCATCTACATGGATGCGGTCGCCGACGCGGCCCGGGAGATGGCGCAGAACGATTCGGTCCGGTTCGTGTCGTTCCGGCAGCTGATCGCGTGGCTCGACGCCCAGGACCCGGCGGTGCTGCGCAAGCTCCGTACGCTGCCCGTCGGCCAGGAGCCTACCGGCGGCTGGGCCGACTTCCTCGGCGCCGCCTGAGGCCGTCCGTCAGCGTTTGCGGCCCACCGCGGTCCACACGTTGATGTCCGAGCGCTCGGGGATGTCCGTGCCCGGCTCCGGCCGCCACTCGCTGGCCGGCACGACGCCCGGCTCGACCAGCTCGAGACCCTCGAAGAGGCCCGCGAACTCGCCCCGGCCGCGGGTCCACACATCGGACCGGCCCTGCGCGAGCACCTGCTGGTAGAGCGCCTGTTCCTCGGGGGTGCCGAAGTCGGACGTGGCGTGCGTGGCGGCCAGGTAGCTGCCCGGCGGCAGCGCGTCGAGCAGCCGGCGCACGATGGGCCCGGCGGCGCCGTCGCCGTGGATGAAGTGCAGGACCGCGATCAGCATCAGGCCGACCGGCTGCCGCAGGTCGAGCGTGTCGCGCAGGATCGGATGGGAGAGGATCTCGTCCGGATCGTTGAGGTCGGCCTCGATGTACGCCGTACGGCCCTCGGGGCTGCTGGTGAGCAGGGCCCTGGCGTGCACCATGACGAGCGGGTCGTTGTCCACATAGACGACCCGGCACTGCGGGCTGCCGCGCTGGGCCACCTCGTGAGTGTTGTCCGCGGTCGGCAGGCCGGTGCCGATGTCGAGGAACTGCCGGATGCCGGCCTCCGCGACGAGGAAGCGGGTGGCCCGCCGCAGGAACGCCCGGTTGGCGAGCGCGCCGAGGCGCACCTTGGGAAACAGTCTCTCGAGCTCGTCGCCGGAGGCCCGGTCGGCGGCGAAGTTGTCCTTGCCGCCGAGCCAGTAGTTGTAGCGCCGGGCGGGGTGCGCTCGGCCCGGGTCGAGTCCCGGAGCGGCCGTGCTCGTGTCGTCCACATCCGTACGATAAAGCCCCCTCGTGCCGCGCGGGAGCCAGGCCCTCCGGCGGATCAGATCAGGGCGGTCAGTTCTTCCCGGGGGAAGCCGGCGTCGTCCAGGGCGCCGCAGTCGAGGCCACGCAACAGGTACGCCGCCAGCGCGCGGGCCGTCGCCGGCTCGTCGGCTACGCCGCTGTCCTGGCGGGCCAGGTAACGGCGCAGGCGGTCGACGGCGACGTCGCGGCCGTCCTGGAAGAACGCGTAGGTGGCGGCGTACCGCGTGGGAAGCTGGGCGGGGTGCAGGTCCCAGCCCTGGTAGAAGCCCCGTTTCAGGGACCGGCGGACCAGCCGGTGGTGCAGCTTCCAGGCCGAGCGCACCTGGCCGGCGGAGCCGACCGGCAGGACGTTGGTGGAGCCGTCGGAGAGGCGCACGCCGGTCTGCGCCGCGGCAGCCTGCATGACGGCCTTGGCGAAGTCGGCGGCCGGGTGCTCCATCGACTGGTAGGCGGCCGCTATCCCGGCCGCGGCGCTGTAGTCGTAGGCGCCGTAGTGCAGTCCTGTGCACCGGCCCTCGGCGGCGGTGATCAGGCGGGCGACCGTGGCCCGGCCGTTGGCGCCGACGACGGCGGCCGGAAGCTCGATCTGGATCTCGAAGTGGAGCGATCGGCCGGGCAGGCCGTAGGCGGACTCCAGCCGGGAGCAGAGCACGGCCATCGCGGCGACCTGGTCGGGCCCGCTAACCTTGGGCAAGGTGATCACGAACGGCGCGGCGTAGCAGGAGAGGAACAGGTCGAGCGTGCGCAGGGCACGATGCCGGGTGGCCGCCTCCAGCGACTTGATCCGGATGCCGACGAACGGCGGGCGGGGGCCGTCGAGCAGGGTCGCGGCCGCTTCCCGCACCGCCGCGTCCTCCTGCTCGTCGTCGCGTACGCCGTAGCCGTCCTCGAAGTCGACGCGCAGGTCCTCGATCGGTTCGCGGGCGAGCTTGGCCCGCACCCGGTCGGCGTGGGCGAACGGGAACTTGTGCTCGTCCATGGCGGCGAGCGCCCGCTCACCCCACGTACGGAAGCCGGAGATCTGGTCGGCGGCGAGGTAGACCGTGTGCACCGGCTGGCGGCCGGCGCGCTCCCCCGGGTACCGGGACTTGAGGAACGCGTCGTGGCGGGCCAGCCGGTAGTCGAGCGAGGCGTAGTCGGCCTCGGTCAGTTTCATCAGTCGATGGAGTCGTAGGCGGCCGTGGTCAGGAAGTCGGCGAAGTCGTCGGCGAGGGCGACCCGCTCGAACAGCTTGCGGGCGTCGTCGAAGCGGCCGGCGTTCCACGCCTCGTCGCCGATCGCGGCACGGATCGCGGCCAGCTCCTCGTCCTCGATCCGGCCGACCATGTCGGCGGTGATCTCGGCGCCGTCGCTCAGGCGTACGCCGTTGTGGATCCACTGCCAGACCTGCGACCGGGAGATCTCCGCGGTAGCCGCGTCCTCCATCAGGTTGTTGATCGCGACCGCGCCGTTGCCGCGCAGCCAGGCCTCGAGGTACTGCAGCGCGACCGACACGTTGTTGCGCAGGCCGGCCTCGGTCACGACCGCGCCGAGCGAGGCGACGTCGAGCAGCTGGGCCGGGCCGACCGAAACGTCCGGACGCTGCTTGCCGAGCTGGTTGGGCTGGTCGCCGAGGACCCGGTCGAAGATCTCCTGGCACACCGGGACGAGGTCGGGGTGCGCCACCCACGAGCCGTCGAACCCGTCGCCTGCCTCGCGCTCCTTGTCCTCGCGGACCTTCGCGAGCGCGACCTCGTTGACCGCCGGGTCCCGCCGGCTGGGGATGAAGGCGGCCATGCCGCCCATCGCGAAGGCGCCGCGGCGGTGGCAGGTGGCCACGAGCAGTTCCGAGTACGCCCGCATGAACGGCGCCGTCATCGTCACGGCGGCCCGGTCGGGCAGGATCATCGACGGGTTGTCGCGGAAGTACTTGATGATGCTGAACAGGTAGTCCCAGCGCCCGGCGTTCAGGCCCGAAAGATGCGGCCGCAGCGCGTAGAGGATCTCCTCCATCTCGAACGCGGCCGGGATCGTCTCGATCAGCACGGTGGCGCGGACGGTGCCCTGCGGGATGCCGAGCGTCTCCTGGGCGAAGACGAAGACGTCGTTCCAGAGCTCGGCCTCTTTGTGCGACTCCATCTTGGGCAGATAGAAGTACGGCCCCGAGCCGCGGGCGATCAGCTCGGCCGCGTTGTGGAAGAAGTAGAGGCCGAAGTCGACGAGCGCGCCGACCGCGGGCTCGTCGTCGACCGGCAGGTGCCGCTCGTCGAGGTGCCATCCGCGCGGCCGCATCACGATCGTCGGGTACGGCCCGCCGTTCAGCTCGTACGTCTTCTGCGGGGTCTGCAGGGTGATCGTGCGGCGGATCGCCTCGTAGAGGTTCTGCTGGCCGTCGATCACATTGGCCCAGTGCGGGGTGTTGGCGTCCTCGAGGTCGGCCAGCCAGACCTTGGCACCCGAGTTGAGCGCGTTGATCGTCATCTTCCGCTCGGTGGGGCCGGTGATCTCGACCCGGCGGTCCCGCAGGTCGGCCGGCGCGGCGGGCGCCGTCCACTCGGCGGCGCGGATGTCGGCGGTCTCGGCGAGGAAGCCGAGCGTGGCGCCGGCCGCGATCTCGGCGCGGCGGGCCGCGCGCGCTCGCAGCAACTCGTCGCGCCGGGGGCGGAACCGGCGGTTGAGCTCGGTTACGAACGCCACGGCCTGGTCGGACAGGATCTCGGTCATCGGCGACGGCTCCCTGAAGTGCGGCTACTACCTCGTACCGTAGTGGAGACCGTGATCGGCGTCAGGTCGACACCGGCTGGATCCAGTCGAGGGTACGTTCCACGGCCCGGCGCCAGTTCGTGTACTCGGCGGATCGGGTCGCCGGGTCCATCGCCGGCAGCCACTGGCCGGCGCGGTGCCAATTCTGGCGCAGCCCCTCCAGGTCGGGCCAGTACCCGACGGCCAGGCCCGCGGCGTAGGCCGCGCCCAGCGACACCGTCTCGGCGGCCATCGGACGGACCACCGGCACGTCCAGGACGTCGGCGATGACCTGCATCAACAGGTTGTCCGCGGTCATCCCGCCGTCGACCTTGAGGTTCTTCAGGGTCAGGCCGGAGTCGGCGTTCATCGCGTCGACCACCTCGCGGGTCTGCCAGGCGGTCGCCTCCAGGACGGCGCGGGCCAGGTGGCCTTTCGTGATGTACGAGGTCAGGCCCACGATCACGCCGCGGGCCTCGCTGCGCCAGTGCGGGGCGTAGAGGCCGGAGAAGGCGGGCACGATGTAGCAGCCGCCGTTGTCCGCGACGGTACGCGCGAGGGTCTCGATCTCGGGGGCGCTGGCGATCAGCTCGAGCTGGTCGCGGAACCACTGCACCAGCGATCCGGTGATCGCGATCGAGCCCTCCAGGGCGTACGCGGCCGGCTCGCCCGCGATCTGGTAGGCGACCGTGCTGAGCAGCCCGTGGTTCGAGCGAACGAGCTCCGATCCGGTGTTGAGCAGCAGAAAGCTGCCCGTTCCGTACGTGCACTTGGCCTCGCCCGGGGTGAAGCAGGTCTGCCCGAACAGCGCCGCCTGCTGGTCGCCGAGCGCCGCGCCGATCCGTACGCCGGGAAAGGCCGAGGCCGCCGTGCCGAAGACCGCGATCGACGGCCGGACCTCGGGCAGCATGGCCCGCGGGATGCCGAAGAAGGCGAGCGCGTCGCTCGACCAGTCGAGGGTGCGCACGTCGAGCAGCATGGTGCGGCTCGCGTTGGTCACGTCGGTGACGTGCAGGCCGCCGGTGAGATTCCAGATCAGCCAGGTCTCCATCGTGCCGAACAGCACCTCGCCGCGCTCGGCCCGCTCCGGCAGCCCCGGCGTGTGGTCGAGGATCCAGCGCAGGCGCGGCCCCGAGAAGTACGTCGCCAGCGGCAGCCCCGAGCGATCCTGCAGCGCGGCGGCGCCCGGCCGCGCCGCCAGCTCGTGCACCAGAGCGTCGGTGCGGGTGTCCTGCCAGACGATCGCGTGGCCGACGGGCATCCCGGTGGCCCGGTCCCAGATCACCGTGGTCTCCCGCTGGTTGGCGATGCCGACCGCGGCGACCTGGTCCGTGCCGATGCCCGCCCGCTGAAGGGCCCGGGGCCCGAGGCGCTCGACGTTGCGCCAGATCTCCAGCGCGTCGTGCTCGACCCAGCCGGGCTTCGGGTAGTGCTGCTTGTGCTCCTGCTGGGCGAGGGAGACGAGTTGGCCACGCCGGTCGAACACGATGCACCGCGTCGAGGTGGTGCCCTGGTCGATCGCGACCACGTAGCGCTCGGTCATGAGTCCTCTCCCCCTCCGGTTCAGAGCCGGGCGGCTCCAAGGTCCCGCGAGACCGCGCGGGCGGCTTCCCGGACGTAGGCGACCAGGCGCGGACGCGGCCGGTACCGGCTGTCGCAGACCCGCTCGACCAGGCCGGAGACGCCGATGGCGCCGACGACCAGACCGCCGTACCCCCGGATCGGGGCCGCGACGGCGGCCTCGCCGAGGGTGAGCTCCTCGATCTCGGCGGCCCACCCAGCCTCGCGAACTCCCTCCAGGACCGCCGTGAGCTCGCGCGGCCCGACGACCGTCCGGCGGGTGAAGGCCTCCAGTTCCTCCGCCGGGAGGGTGCCGCCGGCCCGGTACGCCAGCAGGACCTTGCCGAGGGCGGTCGCGTGCAGCGGCAGGAGCGTGCCGGTGTCGAGCGTCTGAAAGGTGTCGTCCGGTCGGAACACGTGGTGCACGACGAGTACCCGTCCCTCGAGCGGGGTGCCGATGCGGACCGCCTCCCCGCTGCGCGCCGCGAGGGGATCGGCCCAGTTGATCGAGCGGGACCGCAGTTCGTTGATGTCGAGGTAGCTGGTGCCCAGGTGCAGCAGGGCCGCGCCGAGCTGGTACCGGCCCGATACCCGGTCCTGTTCGACGAAGCCGACCCGCTGCAGGGTGCGCAGGATGCCGTGGGTCGTGCCCTTCGCCAGGTCGAGGGATCGGGCGATCTCGCCGAGGCTGAAACGGCCGGGGCCACCGGCGAGAACCCGCAGTATCGCGGCCGCTCGTTCGATCGACTGGACCGTTCCGGGCATGTTTCGGACTCTAGGCCACCCTGTTAAGGCACTGCTCAGTTGATGTTCGACAATGCCGAATGGCGTTCATTGCCGCCGCCGCCCGACCGTCCCTAACGTCCGAGTCATCGACACCAGGGAGGGCACATGGCAGCTCGACTGAAGATCCCGGGATTGGTCGGCGAACTCGCCGCCGAGTTCGCGGGCACCATGATCCTCATCCTCTTCGGGGTGGGCGTGGTCGCCCAGGTGGTCGCCGGGAAGATCGGCGATCACGACAGCATCGCCTGGTCGTGGGGGCTGGGCGTGATGCTCGGCATCTATGTGGCCGGACGGATCAGCGGCGCCCACCTCAATCCCGCGGTCACGATCGCGCTCGCCGCCTTCAAGGGCTTCGAGTGGCGCAAGGTGGCCCCGTACTCGATCGCCCAGTTCCTCGGCGCCTTCGTCGCGGCTCTGCTGGTGCGCTGGAACTACACCGAGGTCCTGACCGCCGCCGACCCCGGCCACACTGTCAAGACCCAGGGCGTCTTCTCCACCTTGCCGGGCAACGGGACATTGCCGGTCAGCGAATGGGGCGCGCTGCGCGACCAGGTCATCGGCACCGCCATCCTGCTGTTCCTCATCCTCGCGATCACCGACGCCGCAGGCACGCCGCCCGCCGCCAATATGGCGCCGTTGATCATCGGACTGCTCATCGTCGGCATCGGCATGGCCTGGGGCACCGACGCGGGCTACGCGATCAACCCCGCCCGGGATTTCGGGCCGCGCCTGGCCAGCTACTTCACCGGATACGGCGGCGCGTTCCGTGATCAGACTGGTTATCTCTACTTCTGGATACCGATCGTCGGGCCTATCGTCGGCGGACTGGTCGGAGCCGGTTTGTACCAGGGACTGATCGGGCGCTTCCTGTCGGCCGCCGGCCCGCAGGAGCCCGGCGAGCTCCCGACCCCCAAGACCGAGCATGTGGAGGCACGCCGTGGCTGACTTCGTCGGTGCCATCGACCAGGGCACGACCAGCACCCGCTTCATGATTTTCGACCACGGCGGCAACGAGGTGGGCCGCCACCAACTCGAACACGAGCAGATCCTTCCGCAGGCCGGGTGGGTGGAGCACAACCCGATCGAGATCTGGGAACGGAGCGTCTCGGTCATCCAGACCGCGATGCAGAAGGCGAACCTGCGGGCGAGCGACCTGGCCGCGCTCGGCGTCACCAACCAGCGCGAGACCACCGTGGTGTGGGACCGCACCACGGGGCGCCCCTACTACAACGCGATCGTCTGGCAGGACACCCGTACCGACCGGATCGCCTCGGCCCTGGACCGCGACGGGCGCGGCGACGTCATCCGGCGCAAGGCCGGGCTGCCGCCGGCCACGTACTTCTCCGGCGGCAAGATCCAGTGGATCCTGGAAAACGTCGACGGGGTACGCGCCGCGGCCGAGCGCGGCGACGCGATCTTCGGCAACACCGACAGCTGGCTGCTCTGGCACCTCACCGGCGGGATCGACGGCGGCAACCACGTCACCGACGTCACCAACGCCAGCCGCACCATGCTGATGAACCTCGAAACCCTCGACTGGGACGACGAACTGCTCGGGTTCTTCGGCATCCCGCGGCGGATGCTCCCCGAGATCCGGCCGTCGTCCGACCCGAACACCTACGGCACGGCGCACGCACGGGGACCGCTCGGCGGCGACGTGCCGCTCACCGGAGACCTCGGCGACCAGCAGGCCGCCACGGTCGGCCAGGTCTGCTTCGCGCCGGGCGAGGCCAAGAACACGTACGGCACCGGCAACTTCATGCTGCTCAACACGGGTACGGAACTGGTCCGCTCGCAGAACGGCCTGCTCACCACGGTCTGCTACAAGTTCGGCGACGCGCCCGCGGTCTACGCGCTCGAAGGCTCGATCGCGGTCACCGGCTCGGCCGTGCAGTGGCTGCGCGACCAGTTGCACGTCATCAACTCGGCCGCCGAGAGCGAGACCCTGGCAGCGTCCGTGTCCGACACCGGCGGCGTCTACTTCGTCCCGGCGTTCTCCGGGCTGTTCGCGCCGTACTGGCGCTCCGACGCCCGCGGGGCGATCGTCGGGTTGTCCCGCTTCAACACCGACGCCCACCTGGCGCGGGCCACCCTGGAGTCGATCTGCTACCAGAGCCGCGACGTGGTCGAGGCGATGGCTCAGGACTCCGGCGTCACGCTCGACGTGCTCAAGGTCGACGGGGGCATCACGGTCAACTCGCTCTGCATGCAGATCCAGGCGGACGTCCTCGGCGTGTCGGTGAGCCGGCCGGTGGTCGCCGAGACCACGGCGCTCGGCGCCGCGTACGCGGCAGGTCTGGCCGTCGGTTTCTGGAAGTCGACGGACGAGTTGCGGGAGAACTGGAACGAGTCGCAGCGCTGGCATCCGACGTGGTCGGCGGAGCAACGGGACCGCGGCTACGCCCGCTGGAAGAAGGCAGTCGAACGGACTCTCGACTGGGTGGACGTGGACTGACATGACGGCTTTGTCTCCGTCCAGCCGGGACGCGGCCCTGACCACCCTGGCCGGCGCCGAGGTCGACGTCCTGGTGATCGGCGGCGGTGTGGTCGGGGCGGGCAGCGCGCTGGACGCGGTCACCCGAGGGCTTTCCGTGGGCCTGGTCGAGGCCCGCGACTTCGCCTCCGGCACGTCCAGCCGGTCCAGCAAGCTGATCCACGGCGGCCTGCGCTACCTGGAGATGCTCGACTTCGGCCTGGTGCGCGAGGCGCTGCAGGAGCGCGGCCTGATCCTGTCGCGCCTCGCGCCGCACCTCGCCCGCCCGGTGCGCTTCCTCTACCCGCTGAAGCACCTGGGCTGGGAACGGCTCTACGCCGGGGCCGGCGTCACGCTCTACGACACGATGGCGTGGTCGAGCGCGCTGCCCCGGCACCGGCACCTCAGCCGGCGCGGCGCGCTGCGCGAATGCCCGGCGCTGCGCAGGGACGCGCTGGTGGGCGCGCTGCAGTACTACGACGCGCAGGTCGACGACGCCCGGCACACGATGTTCCTGGCCCGCACGGCCGCCGCCTACGGCGCGCAGGTCGCCTCACGCACGGAGGTGATCGGCTTCCTGCGCGAGGGCGCCCGGGTCACCGGCGTACGCGTGCACGACCTCGAACACGACAAGACCATCGAGGTACGCGCACAGCAGGTCATCAACGCGACCGGCGTGTGGACCGACGACACCCAGTCGCTGATCGGCGAGCGCGGCCAGTTCCACGTACGGGCGTCGAAGGGCATCCACCTGGTCGTGCCGCGCGACCGCATCCAGTCCTCCACCGGCCTGATCCTGCGGACCGCGACGAGCGTGCTCTTCGTGATCCCGTGGGGCCGGCACTGGATCGTCGGCACCACCGACACCGACTGGGCGCTGGACAAGGCGCACCCCGCCGCGTCCAGCACCGACATCGACTACCTGCTCACGGAGGTCAACAAGGTCCTCACGACGCCCCTGGAACGCCGCGACGTGCAGGGCGTCTACGCCGGCCTGCGTCCGCTGCTGTCCGGCGAGTCGGAGTCGACGTCGAAGCTGTCCCGGGAGCACACCGTCGGCAGCCCGGTGCCCGGCCTGGTCGTGGTGGCGGGCGGCAAGTACACGACGTACCGCGTGATGGCCCGCGACGCGGTCGACGCCTGCGTACACGGCCTCGGCCGCTCGGTGCCGAATTCCTGCACGGAGACGGTCCCGCTGCTCGGCGCCGAGGGCTACCCGGCACTGTGGAACCGGCGCAGCGTCCTGGCCAGGGAATCGGGCCTGCACGTGGCCCGGATCGAGCACCTGCTCGGCCGGTACGGGTCGCTGATCACCGAGATCCTCGACCTGGTCCGGGCCGATCCCTCGCTGGGCCGGCCGGTGGACGGCGCCGACGACTACCTGCAGGCGGAACTGGTCTACGCGGCCGCCAGCGAGGGCGCGCGCCACTTGGAGGACGTGCTGACCCGGCGCACCCGCATCTCGATCGAGACATTCGACCGGGGCCTGCAGGCCGCGCCGATCGCGGCCCAGCTGATCAGCGGAGTGCTGGGCTGGACCGAAGACCAGACGAAACGCGAGGTGGAGCACTACCGCCTCCGGGTCGAGGCGGAACGCGCCTCGCAGGAACAGCCCGACGACGAGACCGCCGACGCCGCCCGCCTGGGCGCCCCCGACGTGGTGCCGCTGCGGGTCTGACGCCGGCCGACGGGAGTCCGGGCCCCCGGACTCCCCGCGCGCCGCTGGTGTTCGGCGTGTCGCCGCCCGGCGACCTCATCTTTTTTCACTTCACAACTGATCGGGCGTAGCCACATCCATCCGGACGTGCCGCGTAGGCCTCCACCTCACCGGCGGGCCGGCTAGTGAGTGCGGTGACTTGCAACCTTCACCGGGTTGGCGAACATTCATGGTCACCGCCCCGGTCAGGCTAGTACGCCGATGCCGGTCGGATTCGGGAATGTGCCAGCACTTGTCGCGTGCCTAGCCCTGGTGCATACTGGTCGTACCCCCGCACTGCGGGCTCACCGGCCACCGCGACTCGCCGCAGCGGCCACCATCGTCACCGGCACCCCAGGTGGCGCATCACCACCCCGCCCACCCCGGGCGGGACACGCACCGTCGAGCCGGACTACACCTTCCCCGGTGTCACCCCGGCACGGCGTGACCCACGCCGCCGACCCCCAACCGGGACAGCAGCGACAGGGTCCCTAATGAGTTCTGAGAGTGAGCCATCCGGCAAACTCTCGGTTGGTTAGGTAGCCGCTGGCAGACGAGCACTCTGGGTCCCTAATGGCCGGCGGAGGCCCGCTCCACCCCCCAGGTGGGGAGTCGCTCGTTCACCACGGTGAGCGAGGATCCACAACAGCACCACCGGGACCAACCCGGTGAACGCTCGTGGACACCGCACTGACTAGTGTCGCGCGTCCGAGATCATTTGACGGTGGCGGATCGACGAATGCCCTGGTCAAGTCGAGGTGCCAGTCGCGCGCACCGGAAAATGACTTCAGAGACGCGACACTAGCGATGCGCGATGCGCGATGCGCGATCGAGCTGGAGCTACCCGTTCTCGCAGGTCACACCTCTGCGAGAACGAGAGATCAGATAACGCGGCCAGCATCACGCGACACTAGGGATGGGCTTTGAGCAGGCGGCGGTGGGCACGCCGGGCCTGGCGGGCCAGGGTCTCCGCGTCGGCGTTGACCAGCTCTCCACGCTCGACGACCGGCTTGCCGCTGACCAGGGCCAGTTCGACCGGGGCCGGCGGGCCGAAGACCAGGGCGGCCAGCTTGTCGTCGATGCCGTCGTGGGCGAGGCCGTCGAGCCGCCACAGCACCAGGTCGCCGAGCTTGCCGACCTCGAGCGAGCCGAGATCGTCCTGACGGCCCAGGCACCGCGCGCCGCCCATCGTGCCGAGCCGCAGCGCCTCGCGGGCGTTCAGCGCCTTCGGCCCGCCGCGCAACCGCGCCGTGTAGAGCGCCTGCCGCAGCTCGGCGCCCAGGTGGGAGACCTCCTGCGAGGCGGCGCCGTCGACGCCGAGGCCGACCGGGGCCCCGTGATCGAGCAGCTCCCGCACCCGGGCGGAGCCGGCGCCGAGCCGCGCGTTCGAACTCGGGCAGTGCGCCACCCCGGTGCCCGTCGCCCCGAGCCGGGCGATCGCCGAGTCGTCGAGGTGGACGCCGTGCGCCAGCCACACGTCGTCGCCGAGCCAGCCGAGCCGCTCCGCATACTCCACCGGGGTGCAGCCGAACCTCTCCCGGCAGAAGTCCTCCTCGTCGTCGGTCTCGGCGAGGTGGGTGTGCAGGCGCACGCCCTTGCGGCGGGCTAGGACGGCGGCCTCGCTCATCAGTTTCGAGGTCACCGAGAACGGCGAGCACGGCGCCACCGCGATCCGCAGCATCGCGTCGGGCGACGGGTCGTGCCACCTGTCGATGGCGGCCTCGGTGGCGGCCAGCGCCTCGTCGGTGTCCTCCACGACGTTGTCGGGCGGCAGTCCGCCGTCCTTGCGGCTCAGGTCCATCGAGCCGCGGGTCGGGTGGAAGCGCAGGCCGATCCGCTGGGCCGCCTCGATCTCGGCGCCCAGCACGTCGCCACCGTCGCGGGGGAAGACGTAATGGTGGTCCATGCTGGTCGTGCACCCGGAGAGCGCCAGCCAGCCGAGCCCGGCGGCGGCGGACGCTCCCACGATCTCGGCGTCCAGCCGGCCCCAGATCGGATAGAGCGTGGTGAGCCAGCCGAAGAGCGTCTCGTCGACCGCCAGGCCGCGGGTGGCCCACTGGTAGAGATGGTGGTGCGTGTTGACCAGGCCGGGCGTCACCAGGCACCCGGCGCCGTCGACGCGCCGCACCGACCGGTGGAACCGGCCCGCGTGGCCCGGACCGACCGCGACGATCCGCCCGTCGTCGCCGACCACCACGTGCCCGTCGCCGTAGTACTTGTCCGCCGCGTCGACCGTCGCGACCGCGACATTTTCGATCAAGATCACAGGTACCACTCCGCATGCGCCTCAGGCGCGTCATCGCGGGTCACGGTCCCCTCGATCAACCCGTACGGCCGGTCGCCGGCGATGAAGACCTCGTTGCCGTTGGTCAGGTCGAAGGGAGACAGGTCGACCAGGTAGTGGTGCTTGTTGGGCAGCGCAAGGCGAATTTCGGCGATCTCGGGGCGGGTCTCCAGAACCCGCGAGCCCATCGAGAAGAGGGTCTGCTGCAGCGAATGGCTGTAGGTGTTGACGAACGCCTTGATCAACGCCTCGACGGCGCCGGCGAAGGACTTGCCCCAGTCTGCGTCGTCGCTCAGATGCCGCCAGCGGGCGTCGACCGCGGTGGCCAGGATGCGGTCGGTGGTCTCGGGCAGCGTCGTGTAGCGGTCGCGGGGGAAACCGTGGAACTCCGAAGCGGTCGAATTGAGCAGAACCAGGTCGCGCAGGCCGGAGACGACCTGGCGCTCCTCGGCCGTCACGGTGACCGCAGCCGTCCGCACCGAGGAGCCCTGCCGCTGGAACGAATGCGGGCCGAGCCGCTCCCAGCCGAACGACTCGATGCTCACCTTGGCCGCGCGGACCTGCGGCTGGGTAGCCACGAAGTGCATGCCCAGCAGCAGCGCGAACTCCTCCGGCTCGCCCACCCCATACTCCTTGGCGAACGCGTACACCGTGTTTTTCATCGTGTCGGTGGGCAGCACGCCGGCGTTGTCGCCGGTGTAGTGGGTGGCGGCGAGGTCGCCGGAGAGCGCCACGCTGACGTTGAGGTCGGCCAGGCTGTGCGTGTCGCCGTCGCGGAACACGCGCACCAGGCGGGTCTCCGCCTTGCCGTAACGGTTGGGTCCGAGCACGATCGCCACGCTTCAGCTCCCTCGATAGGTGGTGTAGCCGTATCGGCTGAGCAGCAGCGGCACGTGGTAGTGCCGCTCCGGGTCGTGGACGTGGAAGGCGATCGTGATCTCCGGGAAGAAGCAGTCGCGGCCCAGGTAGGGCTCCACGTAGAAGAAGAGCCGGTAGCCGCCCGCCTGCCACTCGTTCATCGGCACCCGGTAGCGGAGGCGGCCGTCGCCGTCGGTACGGCCCTCGGCGATCGTGCGCCAGCCCTCCGAGTCGCGCCGCTCCAGCCGCACGTAGACGTCGCGCGCCGGATCGCCGCTGATCGTGTCGAGGATGTGGGTGGAGATCTTGGCGTGGAGCTGCGCCTCGGTGCCGTCGTCAGAGGGCATCGAGCACCCGCTCCAGCCGCAGCAGCGCGATCGCGCGCAGCTCGCCGGCCACGACGGCGCGCTCGGTGGCCTCGTCGTTGCCGAGCCGGTCGCGGGCGGCGGCCAGGATCTCGGCCTGCGTCCGTCCGCTCGCGAAGATCAGAAAGACGTGCCCGAAACGGGCCTCGTAGGCGCGGTTGGCCTCGACGAGCGCGACCTTGGTGATCTCGTCGGCACTCTGCGCGGCCGCCGCCTGCTCCCGCCGGGACCAGGCAGCCTCGGCCGAGTCGCCGGCGGCGCGCTCCCCGATGCGCGGGTGCGCGGACAGGCCGGCCAGCACCTGCGCCCAGCTCAGGCCCCGCGCGGCGGCGTCGGCCGCGGCCATGATCGCCGGGCGGTCGTCATACGGCCGTTTCGCCGCGATCTCGGCGCCCCAGGCGGGCGCCGCGCAACAGGCGAGAAGTCGCTCCTCGAGGCGCTCGGCGGGCATCGAGTTGAAGAACTCGACCGCGTCCATCCGGCACACCACCTCCTGGTGTCGATCAGTCAAGCAGGCCGGCTCGTGCACGTGCAGTCCTTTGCCCGGGAATTAACACGCCCGTCTCCCGGCTGCCGACACCATGCCATGCGGGTCCGACAGTTTCCGTCCCGGCCGCGGGTCGAGGATTTCTGTCGTACTCGTAGGCAAGGATTGTCGCGTGCTGATCCCCGACGCCTCCCTGCCCGACCTGCCGATCCGCGACGCCCTGCCGCGCATCGCGTCGGCCCTGGCCGGCGCGGGGGCGCTGGTGCTGGTCGCGCCGCCCGGCACCGGCAAGACCACGCTGGTGCCGTTGTCTCTCGCGAGCGCGCGGGGCAGGGTGGTGGTCGCCGAGCCGCGCCGGCTCGCGGCGCGGGCCGCCGCCCGGCGGATGGCGTCGCTGCTGGGCGAGCAGGTCGGTCGCCGCGTCGGTTTCACGGTCCGCGGTGAGCGCAAGGTCTCCGCCGACACGAGAGTCGAGGTCGTCACGACCGGAGTCCTGGTCCGCCGGCTGCAACGCGACCCCGAGCTGGCCGGCACCGCCGTGGTGATCCTCGACGAGTGCCACGAGCGCCACCTCGACTCCGATCTGGCGCTCGCGTTCCTCACCGAGGTGCGCGCCACGCTCCGACCCGAGTTGCGCCTGCTCGCGACGTCGGCGACGGCCGACTCGGCCCGGCTGGCCGAGGTGCTCGACGCGCCGGTGGTGAGCGCGGCGGCCCACCTCTTCCCGGTCGAGGTCCACTGGTCGCCGCCGCCGGGCCCGATCGCCCCGCCGCTGGGCCTGCGCGTCGACCCGCGCCTGCTCGAGCATGTGGCGGCCACTACCCGCCGAGCGCTGGCCGAGGGCGACGGCGACGTGCTCGTCTTCCTGCCCGGCGCCCGCGAGATCGACGCCGTGGCCGGCCGGCTCGGCGGCGTCGAGGTCCTCCGGCTGCACGGCCGGCAGCCCGCCTCGGTGCAGGATGCGGCGTTACGGCCCAGCGCACACCGCCGGGTCGTGCTCGCCACCGCCGTCGCCGAGAGCAGCCTGACCGTGCCCGGCGTGCGCGCGGTGGTCGACGCCGGCCTCAGCCGAGTGCCCCGGATGGACCACGCCCGCGGCCTCGGCGCCCTGGTCACCGTCCCGGTCTCGCGGGCCGCGGCGGTCCAGCGGGCCGGCCGGGCCGGCCGTGAGGCGCCGGGCCGGGTCTACCGGTGCTGGTCGTCGGCCCAGCACGACCGCCTGCCCGCCCAGCCCGAGCCCGAGATCGCCGTCGCCGACCTGACCGGCTTCGCCCTCGACCTCGCCCTGTGGGGCCACCCCGACGGCTCCGGTCTGGCCCTGCCCGACCAGCCGCCGCCGGGCGCGCTGCAGTCCGCCGTCGCGACCCTGCGCGACCTCGGCGCCGTCGACGCCGCCGGCCGGATAACCGCGCGAGGCCGGGCCTTCGCCGACGCCGGCCTCCACCCCCGCCTGGCCCGGGCCCTGCTCGACGGCGCGCCGCTGGTCGGCCACCGCCGCGCCGCCGAGATAGTCGCCCTGCTCGACGACGACCGCGCAACCTCCGACGACCTGGTCGTCGCCTGGCGCCGCGCCCGCTCCGACAACGACCAGTCCTGGCGCGCCGAAACCCGCCGCCTCGCCGCGGCCCTGACCCGCTCGCCGGCCGACGAGACCACCCCCGACGTGACCGACGCCGCGGCGCTCGCCCTCGACCCGGAAGCACCCGAACAGACCACACGCAGCACCGCAACACCCGAACAGAGCACACACAGCACCGCGACACCCGAACAGACCGCGCGCCGCGCTGTGGCGGACGGACAGACCGCGCGCCGCGCTGTGGCGGACGGGCGGACGGAGCTCCCCGCCGCGGGAAGTGGCGGCGGGGTTGGGCGGGTGGCCGACGATCTGGCGGCGGGGCTGGTCGTCGGACTGGCCTATCCGGAGCGGGTGGCGAGGGTCCGGGAGCCGGGCGGGCGGGCGTACCTCATGGCGGGCGGGACCGCCGCCGAGCTCGGCGCGGGCAGTGGGCTCGCCGGGGTCCCCTGGCTCGCGATCGGCGCGGCGGATCGCGCCGCGGGCGCGCGCACGGCACGGATTCGCGCCGCCGCGCCGCTGGACGAGGCGACCGCCCGGGAGGTGGCCGGCCCGCTGCTGACGTCCGGGACGGAGATCGGCTGGATCGACGGTGACGTCGTGGCCCGCACGGTAGAGCGGCTCGGCGCGATCACGCTGGTGGAACGGCGGCTGGCCGAGCCCGATCCCGCGTTGGTGCGGGCGGCGCTGGTCGACGGGCTGCGCCGGGCGGGGCTCGGGCTGCTGACCTGGTCACGCGGCGCCGTGGAGCTGCGGGAAAGGCTCGGGTTCGCGCACGCGGCGCTAGGTGACCCGTGGCCGGACGTGTCCGACTCGGCGCTGGCGGAGACGGCCGAGCAGTGGCTCGATCTGGGTTCGGCGCGGCGGCGATCCGACCTGGCGAAGATCGACGTGGCGGGCGGGCTGCGTCGTCTGCTGCCCTGGTCGGTGGCCGGGCGGCTGGACGAGGTGGCGCCCGAGCGGCTGCCGGTGCCGAGCGGGTCGAGGGTGCGGGTGGACTACTCGGACCCGGCGGCCCCGGTGCTGGCGGTAAAGGTGCAGGAGGCGTTCGGCTGGCGGGAAGCGCCCCGGCTCGCCGGCGGGAAGGTGCCAGTGCTGCTGCACCTGCTGTCACCGGCCGGGCGGCCGGTCGCGGTCACCCGAGACCTGGCCTCCTTCTGGGAGCAGGGATATCCGCAGGTCAGAGCCGAGTTGCGGGGACGATACCCCCGGCATCCCTGGCCCGAGGACCCCACCAAGGCCGAGCCCACGCGCCGCGCCAATCCCCGTTCCCGGTGACGACTCCCGGCGGCCGAGCCAAGCAGCAATGCCGACGAGTCGGGACGTGACCCGAAATTCCATCCTAGGAGGCTAGTAATGTTTGTCCCAGAGCGGGCCGCTCGATAGGCCGTTGGGCGCGGACCGGAATAGTTTCTCCCGCGTCGCTACATCCGAGACGACGTAGGCACATCCGACGGATTGTGGCCGAAAAATCGAGACTGCTTCCCGGCTCGCACAGGCAATCCGAATCCAACGGCCGGCCCGCAACGCCCGCACGACCCGCAACGCCCGCACGACCCGCGACGCCCGCGGGGCGCACGGTCCACAACGCGGCGCGGGCGCACCGCGGGCGCACGGTCCACAACGCGGCGCGGGCGCACGGGTGCGGGGCGCGGCTACGTGAGTTGGCGGGACGACGGGTGGGGCTGGGTGGGGATCTGCGGGGGCCTCAGGCGGTGCAACGGGCCCGGCTGCCCGAACAGGTATCCCTGGCCCAGCGGGCACCCCAGCTCCGCCAGCGCCCGAGCCCGGGCCGCCGTCTCGATGCCCTCGGCCACCACGACCACGTCCAGTTCGGCGCAGATCGCGAGGACAGAGCGGCACAGCGCGCCCGCTCGGTCCGGCGCCACGTCGACGTCGGTCAGCGTGGAGTCCAGCTTGACGATGTCGACCGGCAGGGAATGCAGCTGCGCCAGGGCGTTGAAGCCGCTGCCGAAGTCGTCGAGCGCGACGCGTACGCCATGGGAGCGCAGCCTCGCGGCGACCGCCGCGGCGCCCTGTAGGTCGGGGATCCGGCGGGTTTCGGTGATCTCGATGACCAGGCGCTCGGGTGGGACGCCGTGCCGGGTCAGCGCGGACAGCACCGCGTCCACGAGGCCGTCCTGGCCGAACCGGGCCGCGGACACGTTCACGTGCATGGCGATCGGCCGGCCGTAAGTCGAGGCGAGCGTCGTCGCGTCCGCGCAGGCCTGGTCGAGGACGAAGTCGTCGATCGCGACCACCTGACCGGTGCGCTCCGCCACCGTCACGAAGACGTCGGGGTGTACCGGGCCGGCCACCGGGTCCGTCCAGCGGGCCAGCGCCTCCACCGCGACGGTCGCCCCGTCGGTGAGGCGCACGATCGGCTGGTAGTAGACCTCGAACCCGGCCGCCGCCGGGCTGCCGCCGGCGAGCGCCTGGGCGAGCAGGTGTGGCAGGTCAGCGTTCGGCCCGCCGTCGTTCGCACCCGCGTACCGCGCCAGCGAGCCCTTGCCGCGCCGCTTGCTCGCATACATCGCGGCGTCCGCACGGCGCAGTAGTGTGTCGGCCGAGAGTGGTTCGCCGTACTCGGGCACCACCAGCCCGATGCTGGCGCCGATGCCGATGCCGTGACCGTCGATGAGGAACGGCTCGCGCAGCGCGGCGAGGATGCGGTGGCCGGTCGGCTCGGCCTCGGCGACCGAGGCCGGGTCGAGCAGCACCGCGAACTCGTCGCCGCCGAGCCGGGCCACCAGATCGACCGGGGCGACGCAGGCCGCCAGGCGTTCCGCGACGGCGCGCAGCACTCGATCGCCCATCGCGTGGCCGAAGCTGTCGTTGATCAACTTGAAGTCGTCGAGGTCGGCGAAGAGCACCCCGAGCGGCTTGTCGCGGTGGCGGTGCGCGTCGAGGGCGAGCACCAGCTGCTCCCGGAAGAGCGCCCGGTTGGCCAGCCCGGTCAGCGGGTCGTGGTATGCCTGATGGTGCAGCCGTCTTTGCCCCTCCGACACCCGGTCCAGCAGCACGGTGTTGTCCACGATCGTGAACATCTGCCGGGCCACCACCAGGCCGAGACCAAGCCACCCGAGGTACGCCTCGAACGGTGTCAGCTGGTTACCCGCGCCGGTGCTGATCGCGATGACCAGGCCGGTGGCGGTCACGGGCACGTACGGCAGCAGCAGGTGTAGCCAATCTCGGCGGATGACCTCGGCGGGCACGGGATCGGTCATCATCGGACTGGTCGCGGCCAGCGCGATGAAGGCCGGACCGAGCAGGAATCCGGCCGACTGCAGCTGGGTCGGCGGACCGTCGTGCAGGTTGACCAGCCGGATCGTGTCGGTGACCCCGAAGGAGAAGAGGGCCAGCCCGATCATCCGCAGCGGTCGCCGCCCGGCACGCGAGTCGGGCCGGGTCGCCAGCAGCAACACGACCATCGTCACCAGGATCAGGTCGGCGACCGGGTAGGCCGCGGCGATCCAGATCGGCGCGGTGGCCGGGTGCAGGATGCGGTCGGGAAGCACCGACCAGGCGAGGGCGAGCAGCGATCCGGTGATCAGCACGCTGTCGATGACCAGGGCGACCTGGTCGCGCCGCACCGAGGTCGGCACCGGCCGGGGCCGGGTGTTCGCGGCGGCCAGCAGGCCGAAGAAGGCGCAGGCCGGCAGCACCAGGAAGCCGATGTCGGCGGCCGAGGTCAGGGCACGGTCCGGGTGCGAGACGTCGAGCACCGCCCACCACAGCCGCATGGTGGCCCAGCCGGCCAGCCCCACGGCCGCCAGCAGGCGCCATCGCCGCTGCACACCCGCACGCCCCCGGGCCGCCATCAGGCACACCCAGGCCGACGCAGCCCCGGCGATCAGTTGCACGACGTCGCCGTAGAGCCGCCGATCCTCCGGCGCCACGAACTCCCCCAACGCCACGGCGCCCAGGACAAGCGTCAGCGTGACGAACAGTCGCGCCGTCATCATCACCACCCGCAGCCGAGCCGCGGGCCCCCCGGACCGCGACCGCTGTAAGGTACCGCAGCAGGCTGCACGTGCAAGACTTCCGCCCTGCTCCGAGCGTTGTGACCCTCAGTCGCCGGGTGTCAGATCGGCGACAATCACCGTGACGTTGTCAGGGCCGCCGCCCCGTAGCGCGAGGTCGATCATCCGCTCGGCGCACGATTTCGGGTCGGGCGCGGCGATCATCTCCTGCTCGATCGTCTCGTTGGTGACTACCGCGGTGAGGCCGTCGCTACACAGCAGCCAGCGGTCGCCGGCCTCGGGCTCGACGATCACGTACGACGGGCTGACCGGCTCGCCCTGCAGCACCCGAGTGACGACCGAACGCCGCGGATGGCCGGCCGCCTCGTCCGGCCGGATCAGTCCCTGGTCGACCAGCATCTGAACGTACGTGTCGTCCTTGGTCAGCTGGTTGAGCCGCCCGTCGCGCAGCAGGTAGGCGCGCGAGTCACCGACGTGCGCCATCGCCGCCCGGGTACCCGAGAAGATCACCGCGGTCAGCGTCGTGCCCATGCCCTGCAGCGAGTTGTCGGCGACGACGGTCTCGGCGATCCGTCCGTTGGCCAACTCGAGGGCCTTGTGCAGCGCGTCCATCTGGTGCTCGTTGTCGATCGGGACGTCGAGCGAGGTCATCGCGTCGATCGCGATGCGGCTGGCCAGGTCGCCGGCGGCCATGCCGCCCATGCCGTCGGCCACGACGAGGAGGCGGTCGCCGGCGTAGTAACTGTCCTCGTTGTTGCTGCGGACATGTCCTTGATCGGTGACGGCCGCCCACCGCAGGTGCAAGGTCATGGCGTGCAGCTTCGCAGATCGCCGTCGGCCTGTCTGCACGCGGTCGGCGGCGCGTCGCGGATGTGCCGGTGGAAAACTATGGGTGAACGTACCGGACAACGTTGTCATACGGCCGAGTTGACCTTGGAGTTTGCCGCCGCGGGCCGAGCTCAGCCGGGGCTCAGCGGGCGTCCGAGGCACCGCGGATCGACGTCTGTCACCGGGCGTGTCGGCGCCACCCAGGACAGCGCCGAGGCCTCGACCGGCCAGCCGCGCACCGAGACCGTGCTGTCCGGCGGGTGCACCGGCTCCGGGCAGAGCGTCTTGGACCGCACCTCGCCGTTGAGGATGAAGGTGACCTCGCCGCCGCCCTCGAGGACCGTGTTGGAGGTGTCGTCGACCGTGATCAGCTGGCCGCGGACCACGTGCACCGGGCCGCCGGGCGTCCCCACCTCGACAGCGCTGTTGGGCAGCACCGGCGCGCGCAGGAAGACCACGCCGATCACGAACGGCGCCACCAGCGCCGCGCCGACCGCCGGCCAGTGCGTGACCAGCCGGGCCGACCACGCCGGCACCGGGCCGGTGAGCAGCGGCCCGAGCAGCGGCGGCGCCCCGAGCAGAAGCGCGGTCGAGGTCTCCCCGGCCCGCAGCGCGGCGACGATCCCCGGCCACACGAAGACCAGCACGAGCGCGCCGAACAGGACCGGGACGCCCACGGTGATCCAGAGCATCAGCCACCGCTCGGCCCGGAACCTCTGCACCGCGGTCAGGCCGAGCACCGCCACGACCAGCAGGCCGAGCGCCGGGAGCAGGCGCAACTGCCAGGTGAAGCCGGCCAGCATCACGGCGAGCAGGACCACCCAGTCCGGCATCCGCAGCGCCGTCACCGCCACCAGCGACCGACCGGCGTCGTCGGGCGCACTGACCAGCAGGATGCCGCCGAGCACGCGCAGCACGAGGATCACCGCCGGCACCGTCCAGATCAGCGTGATGAACAGTGCGCTGATCATGCCGAGTGGGCTCACGTACTGCACCAGCATCAGCATCGTCGGCAGGTCCTGCCGGCTCAGGTACCACAGCCGCAGGACGAGCAGCACCAGCGGAAAAGCCGGCAGCGCGGTGAGCAGCCAGTTGAGCTGGGCCCGGCGACGCCGCGGCGGGATCGCCCCACCCTTCACGAAAATGTCGGTCATGGGAGGTCGCTCTCCCAGGGCAGCTGGCGCACGTCGGGCCGGCTCACCGGAGGCTGCTCGGCGACCGCGATCGGGGTCGGTATGTTCGCGGCGATCTCGGTCTGCAAATTGTTCTGGTAGGCCAGCTCCCACCGGTTGTCGCGCGGATCCTTCCAGGACCGGTAGAGCGTGACGTCGACCAGCGTCTGCAACGCTTTCGTGGCCGGCGCGTCGCCCAGGCCGACGTTGATGCCCCACTTCTCGGTGGAGTCGAGGCCGAGGTCCCAGTGCCGCAGCTCGTCGCCGTACATCTTCTTGTAGCCCGCGAGGATCGCCGCGTCCGTGCTGATGGCGTCGACCTCGTGCCCCCGGAGCAGGCCGAGGCAGTCGCTCACCCGGTTTTTGCTGATCACGTCGACTTTGGCCTGGCTGAGCGCGTCCGCGCTGGTCGAGGTCGACAGCGAGCAGACCTTCTTGCCGCTCAGATCACGAAAGGTCGCGACGGCCGGGTGGTCTTTGAGGGTCAGCACCGACTGCTCGGTGTAGAGATAGGGGTCCGAGAAGTTCACGCCCTTGTCCTTGCGGTCGGCCGTGATGCTGTAGCTGGCGATCACCATCTTGACCGGCACGCGGTTGCCGCTCGTGTCGGTGGCCTGCATCCGGGCCCGGTCCTCGCTCTCGATCGCGTAGAACTTGACCTCCTGGCGGCGGAACCCGAGGTCCTCGGCGACCATGTAGGCGATGTCGATGTCGAAGCCGCTCCAGATCCGGGACTGCTTGTCGTAGTACGCCACCCCGGGCTGATCGTCTTTCACCCCGATCGCGAGTTCGCTCCAGCCGTCCACGCCCGCCTCGACGCGCAGCTGGGCGATCGACGGCGGCCCGCCGACGAAAAGCTTGACCATGGCCAGGGCGAGCGTCAGCACCAGGGCGAGCCCGAGCCCGACGAGCCGAAAGATCGCCAGGTTGAACCGCTGCGGCGGGTCGGCCATCGGCACCGGCGGGGGCGGCGGCAACTGCCGGTCGGCCGCCTCCAGCTCGGCGATGTCCTGCACCGCGATGTCCTCCGCGGTGCCCTCCGGACCCGCGACCACCGGCTCGCCCCGGCGCCGCAACGGCCATTTCAGACGGCCCGACGCCGGCGCGACAGGCCCCGACCCTAGATCGGCCACAATCGAATCCCCCCATCAACGGCCGCACCATGGTGACGCACGAATGTCACGGGACGGAGTCCACCGTGCCGAACGGCACGCCGGGACGGCACCGCGCCAGGCGCGCGGCGGTCAGCCGCAATCCGGCGAATGCGCCATATCGCGACACAGCCTCGAGCCCATAAGCGCTGCAGGTGGGCACGTAACGGCAGCGAGTAGGCAGGCGCGGCGAAACCCGCCGATATCCGCGAATCGCCACGATCACGACCCGATCAACCCGACGAGTACGCGACGTCGCCGCCGACAACCGCACCAGCCCGCCCGGCGACCCGACGGCGAGACCGGGTCCTCCCGCCGAGCGCACCCGCCCCCTCCATTGCAGACTCACCATGCCACTCATCGTCGCGCATGGGTGCGACAAGAACCCATCCCCGCCCAGCGCCGATCTCCCCGCCGAGACCCGCCCAAAACCGGCCCAAAACCGGCCAAAAACTCGCCCAAATCCGGCCCGAGGCCGGCCCAAAACCTGCCCAAGACTCGCCCAAAACCCGCCCGAGGCCCGCCCAAGACCCGCCCAAGACCCGCCCAAGACCCGCCCAAGACCCTCCCAAAACCCGCCCGAGGCCCGCCCAAGACCCTCCCAAGACCCGCCCAAGACCCTCCCAAGACCCGCCCAAGACCCTCCCAAGACCCG
>Ga0307508_10000223_pt1 | contig 68858 bp, 72 predicted proteins | sample 9_EM_MG_FD_203089 | JGI IMG/M metagenome (GOLD analysis project Ga0307508, IMG submission 203089) | Populus trichocarpa ectomycorrhiza microbial communities from riparian zone in the Pacific Northwest, United States - 9_EM | ecosystem: Host-associated > Plants > Roots > Unclassified | place... | reverse complement strand
CTTACAGGAGTATGACCAGTCTTACCGGAGCTTGGGAAGCTTACCAGAGCTAGGAAAGCTACCGGAGCATCGGACGCTGGCAGGGGTTACCGACGTGCTCGCTTAAATTTTCACTTTTTTCCTGATGAAGAAGAATCAGACCGCCCGCTATCCCTATGGAGGAAGCAGAACCCCCTCAGGATCAACCAACTGCATAGAGGACGCCGGGCGATATGCGGCAAGCTGAGGAGAATCTGGACGAACGTCTTGCGCAGATTATAGCTGAAACTATCGCCAACACACTGTCGGCACAAGCAACCCGGATGCAGTGTTCTCCATAGTCCGGTCCTGACAGCTGTCCATGCCGTTCGGACAGGATTTTTGCAGTTCTGTCTGAGCTCTGGACGGATCGTACTGAGATAGTCCGTCCTGTCTGTGATGAGGGAGGATGGTGGCCAGTCCCGTCTTCAGTGTTGGACGGACGGCACTAGTAGCTTTATGTAATATGTCACATCTGCGTACTAGATAAGTGGCGGGAGGGGCAGGTGCTGGTCGAAGTGGGTTGGCGTAGATATGTAATAGATATGTAATCGATAAGTGCATGAAAATTTTTCGCAAATCTGCCTCTACCAAGGATTCACACATCTACCGCCACCAGTGTACCAAAATCATGCTGCGAGCTCGGACGAAGAAGAGCCACAAAGTGACGGCACAACTATATTCCAGTAGCCGAGAGATCACCCAAATGATACACCCATCCCCCTGAGATTCTCATACTGGTTCATATGAGCCTTTGGTAGAAACCTACACCAATATTAGAATCCTCATCAACGATTCCGATTCGGTGGCAGAGATTCTTGATCTGGACTCAATCCCCGATGTCTTCAAGGCTAAGAAGAAAGTCTGCTCAAGTCACATCTGGCTTCCGGAGAACAGGATTGAATGTGTCGTTAATGGAGTTGATCGGTGGAAATGCCAGTGTTGTGGGTAGTATGATGTATTCCGATTTCTGACATCGCACTGACCTGCTATCTTTAGGCCCAAATCCCTCGAGAGCCGTAATATTTGTGGTTATTATGACTAAGAACACAATTGAGCATCTACAAGTCAAGCACCGGATTGGCCCCGATGGCCCCATCTCAACTGGGTCTACGTCCTTGCAACAGACGATCGTAAGCACGTTCGAAAATGCACCGCCGAGAATTATCTTCAATGAGGATGTGTTCAAATACTTTCTGTTGCAGTGGATCGTCGCCAATGACATCAGCTTCCGTATGTGCGAAGATGCATTCTTTCGAAGGCTCTACGCCTACCTCGCCATACACACCCCAGAGATGGCTGCATCTTATTAATGCATGCTTCGCAGATATTATGCTAAGGTAGATCTTTGCCCTGCGTATGTCATCGCCGTTGCACTTCATTCCAACATGAAGCATGCATACTTTTGCGAGCAATAGAAGGACAAGCATGACTGGATCGCTTTCACAGAAAGCTCTGTTGAGAAGACCTGGAAGGAGTCCTACCGTGGATACTGTGCAGCCCACCGAAGCCCTACACCGCCACCTGCTCATGAAGATTCTACACACTTGAGTCAGTGGGACTGAAAGTGGCAAGCTCTCAGCCGGGCAGATGTCAACATTGATATGATGGAGCGCTATCAGCAAGATCCACCCCTGGTGGGCAAACAAATCCTCGATGTTGTCTGTTACTGGCGCACAAAGGCATTGGAACCACAGTGGAAGAATCTTGCAAGGATGGTGCTTGACTATCTGACGATTCCGGCCATGAGTGTGGAGCCTGAAAGGGTCTTCAGTGCTGCAAAGATCACCTTAACTGACCAGAGATATCGTATGGGTGACGATGCCATTGAGGCCTTTGAGTGTCTCAAGAGTTGGCAGAGAGATAGCTTGATTGCCGCTACGAAGCAGGATATCAAAGTTATTGAGGACATGTTGAACGCATTATGCGAGGAGGATTTGGCTTAGTGTAATGAGATTGAATTTATTGCCTTGCTTTTTTCTACAATTTGGCAGTCGACCACCGTCGACCGCCATCCGTCCCATCCTAGGGATGCCCCGGACGGGCTCTGTCCAGTCCAGAGATTGGACGAACGGTGTGTATTTTACGTAGTCCCGTCCGAGGCCCAGGATAGACAGACTGGACTATGGAGAACACTGCCCGGATGACCAATCCGAGTACTTCGACAGGTCTGCCAGCACCCCAGATGGCACACTTAAAGCTAGAAAATCCTGCCAAGTTTGACGGGAAACCAAAAATGCCATTCCACACCTGGTGGGACTCAGTCCGGGACTCCATCAGATTTTACCTGGAAACCAGTGGGATACAGCGAATTGTGTGGATAGGAACCATCTTGACAGACGAAGCAAAGGAATGGCACCAAGCGCGACGAAGGCTAGTAGGAGATGCTGATACCTGGAACGCCTACATCAGGAAAAAAAATCTGCGTCCGGATGCACAGGCTGCGTCCGGACGCACCAGACACTCGGGACGCTCTGGATGCACCCTGGCAGGGCACATACCGCTCCCAACGCGAAACGCACAGGCAATGTGAATTCGGACGCCGTACGCCATGGCACCGTGCATTCGGACGCCGTATACCAGGGTGCCGTGCGTCCAGACGCAGCTCGCCATTGCATCTGCTTACTGGACAGAGCGTGTCAGGGTATTTTCCTTCTGGATGCAGCCGTGTCAGGGCATTTTCCTTCTAGATGCAGCCATGTCAGAGCATTTTCCTTCTGGGCGCATCCGTGTCAGGGCAAATGGCGTCCGGACGATGCGTGTCATGGCACCACGGTCACGCTGTCTGTCAAGGCACGGAACATCGTAGCAAATACTCTTGTCACATTCGCAAACACGCAGTGGGTTCCAGACATAGTGACTCAGTCCAGTTCTATTCATTCTATCTAATGTACATCTAAATATGCTACTACCACACTTCGTGCAGAAACAAAGGAAAGTTGGCAAATACGACACGACGCGTTGAGTACAACACGTTGAGCACGACGCGATGAGCACGACGCGATGAGCATGACGCGATGAGCATGACGCGATGAGCACAAAGGGATGAGCATGACGCGATGAGTACGACAACTATGAGGAGGATGGCGATGAGCACGCTGCCGGCGGCGAGGACGATAGCAAGTAGGACGCAGCGAGTATGATTGCGAGCTTTGTAACATGGTTAGCGCAGCTCTCAGAGTGACAGAGACACCAGGAAGTTGTACAATACACAGTGAGGAGTACGATGTCAATGAGGATACCAGCGGCAAGGACGATAGCGAGTAGGACGTGGCGAGTAAGTCGCGGCGAGTATGATGGCGTGAAAGATGCGACGAGTACGATGGCAATAGAAAGCGCCAAGCTACTACTAACGCTTGCACTTTCGCAAGGTTTGGGTTGCTCATCACTCATGGATAGACCCCTTTTTTCTTCTCCTTTCACCTCGTCCTACTCGTCGACATTTTCCTAATCGACATCTTACTTGTTGCGCCTTTCTCGCCGTCATACTCACCGCATCTTACTCACTCTCATACTTGCTGCGTCCTACTTGCCCACACTCGCCGTGTCCTACCCCCTATCATTCTCGCCACCGGCACCCTCATTGACATCGTACTCATCACGTTGTATCGTACAACTTCCTGCTGTCTGTCACTCCAAGAGCTGTGCTAACCATGTCACAAAGCTCGCCATCATACTCACCGCGTCTTACTTGCAATCATACTCGCCGCGTCCTACTTGCTATCATCCTCGCCGCTGTCACCCTCATTGACATCATACTCGCCGCATCTTACGCTCGCTCATACTCGCCATGGCCTACTCGCTATCGTTCTCGCCGCCAGCACCCTCATTGACATCATACTGGCCGCATCCTACACGCTATCGTTCTTGCCGCCGGCACCCTCTATGACATCATACTTGCTGCGTCCTACCCACTATCGTTCTCGCCACCAGCACCCTCATTGACATTGTATTCGTCATGTTGTATTGTACAACTTCCGGCTGTCTGTCACTCTGAGAGCTGCGCTAACCATGTCACAAAGCTCACAATCATACTCGCCGCGTCCTACTTGCTATCGTCCTCGCCGCTGGCGGCGTGCTCATCGCCATCCTCCTCATAGTTGTCGTGCTCATCGCGTTGTGTTCATCTCGTCGTGCTCATCGCGTCGTGCTCAACGTGTCATGTCGTATTTGCCAACTTTCCTTTGTTTCCGCGTGAAGTGTGGTAGTAGCATATATAGATGTACATTAGATATAATGAATAGAACTGGACTGAGTCACTATGCCTGGAACCCGCTGCGTGTTTGTGAATGCGACAAGAGTATTTGCTGCGATGTTCCATACCTTGACAGCCAGCGTGACCGCGGTGCCATGACATGCGTCGTCCAGACACCATTTGCCCTGACACAGCTGCTTCCAGAAGGAAAATGCCCTGACACGGCTGCGTCCAGAAGGAAAATACCCTGACACGGCTGTGTCCAGAGCGTCTAGTGCGTCCGGACGCTCAGGACGCAATTTTTTTTTTCCTGATGTAGTCCAAAGCCCTGCAGGATGAATATCTGGATCCACGGGAAGCCGCTACAGCATTCAACCAATTATCAGCCCTACGTTACAAAGGGGATATTAAGGCTTACCTGACGGCATTCCGGGCCTTGAATATCCATGCACGAGTAACTGGGGACGCACTCCAGAGCAAGGTAAATGTAGCTCTCCCATTAGAGATTATTGACATGCGCTTTGTCCAGAATCTCCGCCTTTTCACGGAAGACGAACCATTCGTGGTGGCCACCTATGAGGCAGGAAGGCACTGGGAAAATAAAAACCTACTCGCAAAAGAAAAGGCCGCAAGCGAACGGGAATCCAGAACAGGTAGCCAGAACACCACTTCGAAGGGAACCAACAGAGGGTCCCGAGAACAAGAAAAAGGAAAGGGAAAAGAGGAACTCCAGCAGAATGAAGGCCAAGCAGCAAAAACCGAAAAAGGGAAACTATGGAGAGGACTAAGAGAGGTACTCCAAGGAGTGCCGCAAGACGAGATCGACGAGCACAAGAAAAACACCCAAGGATACTAGAGATGTGGACGCGACAACCACAGTACCTACCAATGCTACGCTCGCACCACCAAGAAAGGAACCACATTTCCAGAGACACCGTGAGAGATATCAGCCACTACCAGCACCAAACAAAAACGTGATGAAATGGGCCACGTAGTAGCAGCAGCAACAGGTGAAGAGGACCGAAATGAGGCCCCACTAGCCTGGGCTCAAGACTCGAAAAGCGAGGAGGATTTTTAGGAGACCGGGAAGTGCCATAGCCCAAGGCCTCAGTGTTAATATGTGGCATAACCGGAAAACGAGATCCGAAAAAGGAGACTTAGGAACAAAGGAAAAAACCACGACCTATTTGTGGAGAACGCCCAATCGTGGAAATGATGATACATTGGAAGCACTACAAATATTGAGCTCACATCCTTCTCGATACTGGCTGTTCAACACCAGTAATCAGCAAGCAAATCATGGAGAAATTAACACTTCCTTGCGAACGACACAAACAAAACATCGCTATCCACAACTTCACTGGAGAACTGGTACCAGGAGCCGGACAGGAGTACACCATACCTATCACGCTTCAACACCGAGAACATTACTCACAGGAGGTATTTGAAGTGGTGCCACTCGAACCAGAAGTCAACATCTTCCTGCCATTTTGGTGGATTGTCAAACACCCCCTACAAGAGGCATGGAGGGATCCAGACCTTTGTTTCAATAGTCCGAGCTGCTCAAAACTTTGTACGAAGGCTGCCACTACCAAATTCTCTCTAAGCCTCGACTGATCGGTAATCAGTCATCCAGGATTGCAGATCATTGGTTACGTATCAGCAGTGGGGGCTGCCAACCCACTAGACCAAGTGCCCAACGAATTTCGGCAATTCCTGGACATCATGGGAAAGGAGGCGGCAGATGCGCTCCCAAAACACCGTTCCTACGACCATGAAATTCCACTGAAGGAGGGTGAAAAACCACCCTGGGGGCCAATTTACCCACTTTCTGAGGTTGAGTTGGAAACACTCCGGGAATACCTAAAGGAAATGATGAGAACAGGGAAAATCTGATGATCATCGTCCTGTGCTGGTGCTCCAATCCTCTTCGTACCAAAACCTCATGGGCATGGCCTCAGATTATACGTCTACTACCATGGCATCAACCGAATCACAATTCCCAACCAATACCCCCTCCCCTTAATGCAGGAACTACAAGACCGCATTCAAGGAGTGTAGTACTTCACCAAAATTGATCTAAAAAACGGATACCATCTAGTCCGGATGATGGAAGGAGAGGAATGGAAAACTGCCTTCCACACCTGCTATGGCCTTTACGAATTCTTGGTAATGCCGTTTGGATTAACCAATGCTCCAGTAACGTTCCAAGACATGATGAACTACATATTCCAAGATATGATCGACTTTGGCCTATTGGCATACATTGATGACCTACTCATATACGCTAAAACAGAAGAAGAACACGACATGATTGTTAAAGAAGTTCTACAGAGGTTACGTGCAAATAGGTTGGCCATCTCACCGGAAAAATACGTATGGAAACAAAAGGAGGTGGAATTTCTTGGCTATGTAATCGGAAGAGAAGGAATCAAAATGGCAGAGGAGAAAGTGAAGGCAGTCCACGAATGGAAGTCCCCCGTGTCACTAGTAGAGACTCAGTCATTCCTAGGGTTTGCTAACTTCTATCGACGGTTCATCAAAGATTTTTCCCAAGTGGCGCAGCCAATCACGGAACTGACAAAGGCCACAACAACCAAAGACTGGAAATGGATGGCTGAAGGAGAACAAACGTTCTTGGAACTGAAACATCACTTCACATCTGCCCGGATCTTAGTGCACTTTGAGCCAAAATGACCAGTAATCGTGGAAACCGATGCCTCGGACTTTGCTCTTGGTGCGGTACTATTCCAAAGGGATAATGAAAACCGCCTACACCCAATCGCCTTCCACTCAAGAAAGTTCACCTCTGCTGAAATCAAATAAGAAATCCATGACAAGGAACTGTTGGCAGTTGTGGATTCATTCAAACATTGGCGACGATAGCTCGAAGGAGCAAATCACCAGGTACAAGTATACTCGGACCACCCGAACCTCGAATACTTCACCACCACCACGGTTCTCAACCGGCAGCAAGCCTGCTGGGCCTAGGAGCTGACCGGCATCGACTTCAAGATCTACTACCGACCCAGCGCCAAAAATGGCAAACCAGACGTACTGTCCAGATGTTCAGAGTACCACCCTGAAAAGAGAGGGAGTAAAAGCCAGCCGATAACGATGGTCTTGCATAAAACTCACTTTGCAGGAGCAGTCAACACTTTACGAGAAGCTACGACATTCATCATTTCAGCTGCACGACTCTATTCTCTCCCGGTCCGGAGCTAGAAGAAGGAATTCCTGACACTTGTACGAAGTGCTGGGGAAAAGGACCTGGAATACTGCAAAGCACTCGAGGAACTTAAGGCTGAGGAAAACGGGGAAGCGGCATGGGCATGGCCTGTGCCGGATGGCCGAGAGGTTGAGGAGAACGAGGGAAATGAGGAAAATGAGAAAGCGGCACAGGCAGGGTCTGTGCTGAATGGCTGGATGGCCAAGGATAAGAAGACGGCGCAGGCAGGAAAAGGGATAATAGAAATGAAGGATGGATGTGTGTATCAGAAGGGAATACTGTGGATACCAAACGATAAGGACCTTATTCCACAGATTCTGGAATCGGAGCATGACACAAAAGTGGCAGGCCACATGTGGCAGGACAAAATGATCGAGCTAATTCGACGTAACTTCTGGTGGCCACAGATGAACAAGCAAATCACAGACTTCGTCCGGAGCTGTCTTCAGTGTCAGAAGAACAAGGCCGCTCGACACCAGCCCTATGGACTCCTGACTCCTATGGAACTACCACACGCCCCATGGCAGTTGATCGTAATGGATTTCATAACTGACCTACCACTGTCCGACGAATGTGACCTGCTCTGGGTAGTTGTCGACCGATTTACAAAAATAGCCCACTTCATACCACTGCCGAAGGGAGGCAAATTGGCAAGTGACCTAGCACGAACCTTCGCCCGGAAAGTGTGACGTCACCACGGACTACCCTCCGATATTTTATCAGGTCAGGACTCTTGTTTCACCTCTACCGTGTGGTAGGAGTTCTTGACGCTCTCCGGTATCCGACCACGAATGTCAACAGCTTTCCACCCACAAACCGATGGCCAGACCAAACAGCTGAACCAAACCATCGAGGTATACCTCCGGTTATTTATCAGCTACGAACAGGACGACTGGGTTAGTTTGCTACCAATGGCAGTGTAACGGCGCAGGGTCAGACGGGTTCCTGGTAGCAGAAAGGACAAGGACGGCGGCGGGCAGACGACGCGCAGCGGGAACAGGGCAAGGGCGGTAGCGAGCAGACGGCGCGCAGCAGGGACAGGGCAAGGGCGGCGGCGAGCAGACGGTGCGTAGCGGGGACAGGGCAAGGGCAGTGGCGAGCAGACGGAGCGCAGCGAGCAGAGCGGGGACAGGACAGAGGCGGTGCACAGCGAGCGGATGGCGCACAGCAGGGAAGAGGTGTGGAAAAGAGAGTGGTTCTTCTATTAGGAAACTTAGGAAACAAGTTGTTGCATGAGGAAGGAAAGGGAAGAAGAAGGAAAGAAAGAAAGGAGTGGGTGATGGCTCCTTTTAAGGATATCCGTCGCCCACTTGGCGTCACTCCACATTCCATCCTCCCGCTCGTCGTCACTCCACATTCCTTCCTCCCGCTCGGCGTCACTCCACATTCCTTCCTCCCGCATTCCTGATGGCGCCAAGGGTCGAGGTGTAGCTGGCACACGCTGTGACAGTAGCCCCCCCTTAGGCCTGAGTTCCCACGAGGGCAGCCCGAACAGGTGCTGGCCGCTCTGGGTAGCGTCCGTGGTAAATGTCCACCGCTTCCACCTCGACAATGTTTTCCTCAGGTTCCCATGTTGGGTCCGCAAACCCCCTCCACTTAACCAAATACTGCAAGCACCCTCTCGCCCTCCTACTGTCTGGAATCTCTTCCACCTCCCACTCTTCTTCGCCCTCAACTACTACCGGTAGGGGTGGTGGAACCACCTGGCCAGGGAGCGGGTCGTCAGCGGTAGTATGTAGGAGTGATACCGGGAAAGTTCGGTGTTTTTGTACAGTTGCTGGTATGTCCAACTCGTAGGCATGCGTTCCGATGGTGCAGACAATGTGGTAGGGTCCATGGTGCTTGTTTTCCAGCTTTCGACTTGGGTGTGCCATCCTCCAGTTCCGGCCGTCCACCCATATGAGGTCACCGGGCCGGAAGGCTGGTGCGTGAATCCTGTGGGCGTCTGCCCCCTCGGACTGTCGTAGCTGGGCATATCGCATCTCGGTTCGGGCTACTTCGTGAATGAGTTCCAATCGTTCTGCTGCTGTTTGTGCCTCCCTCTCTTCCAGAGCATTCACTCGAATGTCCAGCTCGAAGCCGTAACGGGGGTGGAAACCGCCATTGGCGAAGAACGGCGACAAGGTCGTGGTGTCTGATACTTGGTTGTTGCCTGTGAATTCTGCCAGAAAGAGATAATCCGCCCAATCGTCTTGAAGGTTCGCAACATATGCCCGCAGGTGTTGCTCCACCACTGCATTCACTTGCTCAGTCTGTCCGTCTGTTTGTGGGTGGAATGCAGTCGAAAGTTGTACGTCAATTTTCAGACACGAACAGAGGTGCTTCCAAAAGCGGGATGCAAATTGCGGTTCTCTGTCTGACATAATAGTCTCCGGTAGGCTGTGGTAGTGGAAGACCCTATCGCAGAAGAGAATGCCCAGTTCCTCGGCCATAATCGTCGTCGTGCAGGGAACGAGGTGCCTCGGCTTGGTCAGGCGATCCACCACCACACAGATAGCATTGTAACCATTAGACCGCGGTAGGCCAGTTACGAAGTCAACGGATACGTGTTGCCATCGCCGATCTGGTACCGACAACGGTCTCAGAGCTCCGTATGGTGCATGTCGTGTGGACTTCATTTGGCAGCAGACATGGCAGTTTCGAACGAATTGGTCGACATCCTTCCTCATTGATGGTCAGAAGTACTTCCTCGTGAGCAGTTCCAGGGTTTTGGCGTGTCCTGGGTGACCCATAGCCGGCAGGTCATGATGGTCTTGTAGCATTTGCAGTCTGAGTGGTGGGTGGTCCGGCACATAAACACAATCCCTGTAGAGTAGCTGACCATCCCGTTTCTTACATTCGGCTAGTGATATCTCCTTACATTGCCAGGCACCGTTCCGGAGCAGCCCCAGTATCCGCGCTGGGAACGGGTCCGCTTGATAGGATTCAGCGAACAAGGTGGATATCCTTCCAGCATCCAGCTGTCCAGCGTCCGGCTGTCCGGCGGCTGGCTGTCCAGTGTCTGGCTGTCCGACATCTGGTTGTCCAGCGACTGGAACGTCGATCCGTCCATCGTCCTGCTGTCTGGTGTCGGCCATGTTGTTAGCCATCAACCTCAAGCTCTTGACGACATCCAGCGCATCTGGCCCTCCGGCGTCGTCCAAGACGTTGATCTGTCTGACGTCTGGAACGTTGATCAGGTTCCGTGGTTTCAAAACAGCATGCCAGTTGGTTAGCAGTCTTTCATCCCCCTCCTTAGGGAGATCTCCTGATCTCCGAGTCAAGGCATCCGGCTTTCCTCCTGCTTTTCCTGGCCAATACGTGATCCTGAAGTCATAATGGGAAAGGAATTCGGACCATCAGGCCTGTTGACGGTTCAACAGTTTCGTACTCATGAAGTATTCAAGGTTCTTATGGTCACTCAAAACCTGGATTGGGTGGCGCAAACCTTCCAAGTGAGGCCTCCATTCCTCGAACACACGGACAATTGCAAGGAGTTCCTTATCGTAGATTTCATAATTGCACTCCGCAGGACTGTGTTTTTTGGAGTAAAAAGCCACTGGGTGCAAGATACCTTCGTCGTCATATTGGGAGAGGATGCCGGCCGAGACGTAGTCTGAAGCGTCGGTTTCAACTATTATTTCTCGGTCGTAGTCGAAGTGGTGGAGGATAGGGGCCGATGTGAACGCTTTTTTGAGGAGATCGAATGCTGCCTGCTGTTCTGGTCCCCACACAAATGGAACGTATTTGCCTCTCTCCTTTTTCGTCATTCTGGTCAACGGCGTCACCACCTTCGAGTAATCTTTGATAAACCGTCTGTAGAAGTTGGCGAACCTGAGGAAGCATTGGACATCTGTAACATTTTTTGGGGTTTTCCAACCCAAGATGCAGGACACCTTCTCCGGATCCATCCAGATTCCCTTGGTGGTGATGATGAATCCCAGATACTTCACATCCAGCTTGTGAAAATGACACTTCTCCGGCTTCAGGTGTAGTCCCGCCTGCGACAAAGCTTTCAACACCTTATACACCTGTTTCTTGTGCTCCTTCAAGGTATTGCTGTTACACCCTAAATAATACGGGTCGGACATTCAGATACGGACAGGGCAGGAAGGTATCGGAAACTCATCACATGGTCTTAGGACTGCATACTGAGACCGGGCAACCAACAGCGTTGGGGCTCGGCTCGGGTCAACTGACTCTGCAGCACCAGGAAACCCCTGGGCCAAGTACCGGCACCGATGGGGAAAGTGCAAGCGCTGCCGCAGAGGAAGACAACCTTGGTGGTGATAATAAGCAGGTCAAGCGATCGGATGGAAAATAGGAACGCAAGGAGCTGCGAGTCTAGATCGCAGAATAGGTGCGGGGTTGTTTCCAGAGGCACGGCCTAGAGGAACAACACCACGAGTCGGGAATCGCTATATCGTCGCAGACGGCTCGAAGGCCCGAGGTGATACCGTTACACCCCGTGGTCAGAAGACACGAGAGATCATGCTACCACTCGCATCCTTGTCATTGACACCCGATTATAGCGATGAACTGTGAGCTTTGCCAGCGCACGACAGCGTAAGCGTATCCCCCACTTATCGGAGATGCTTACAACGATTATGATGCAGGGCATACGCTGCACCAAGGCGAGGGACATCGAGTTGACCGAATACTGAAGCGGAGGCTTGACTTCAAGCCGATCCTGTAGCGCTGGGTAGCCCCAGACCAAGTACTGGCTCGTGTTCGGGAAAGTACAAACGCCGCTACAGGACCGCACCTCAGGAACAGTTCGAGAGTCTGTTGGGAGCGATATGGGGCGGAGCTATACCTAGGTGCCCATTGTGGCCGAGAAGGATTAGCTGGAACGGTTGAGGGCTCGTTGCTGCCGGCTCCGGTCGAGTAATGAAATCAACCGCGCATGCAACCCAATCGCATCACCCAATCACGACGAGAGGACTTAAGGAGAGGCATCTGCTCTGGCCACTCTCGGGAAGATACGGGAAAAGCACTACTGTCTGACCCAATCGAGAGTTATCCTCTTTACGCTAATGAAATCTAGTGCCAAAGCGAAGAGTTTTCACATCGCAGTGCGGGGTAGTTCCCCGCAGCATGTGACTTTGCCCAGCAGGATACTTATACGATGACCCGCCGACGAGTGGTTGTCATCGAAGGAAAAAGAGAACCATCGAAACATTTATCGGAAACATCAGCGGAACCATAAACCACAGAACGGTCAATCATCAATGGACCACCTACCGGTGACAAAGACATCGAGTCAATGACCATCCCCCCTACGAGCAATCCTACAAGCAATCCTACGAGCAATTCTATGAGCGATCCTACAAGCGATTCTACAAGTGCTTCTACAAGCGCCGCAAGCGAGACGACAGTTGATCAGGAAGGAGACGGGAGGTTACGCAAGGGGCTCGAGAGTCTAGGCGGGAGATAGGAAGGGTCTGATGGGTAACACATCGGTCGGCACGGATAGGACCCCTGTTGAGGGTATAATCCCCGAGGCCGTAGCCAAGGGCTGATGTGGGGTCGTGACTTGAACCCAGCTATAAGCTGAGGGAATGGCGTGGTCCGTGATACCATTGGGTGGATGTGACACCTGGGTACGCGAGTACAGAGGTGGATGTAAAGATATTGTAGAGTCAGGTTCGATTTCTAGAGTGTCACTCGAGAGACTGTCAACGTTCTGCGTCAAATATCTATTACATTCTTGTTGAGCTGTTAGCCTATTATACTAGGGTGTAACACTACTCCCCCCGTCCCTAGGCTTCGCCCCAAATCCTTTCTAACCCATGTCCTTCCTTCCGTTATCCCTTTCCCCTTTCTTCCTTCCTACCCATACTCTTTGGTGAGCTGGTAATTTCTCAGCGCCTCTGGGTTCCGGCGGTGAAACTCCCTCAGCTTCTCCAACCCCCCTTCTGAGAAGTTGTCGAACGGCTTGTTGGTCCAATCCCTTCGGTCAGGGTAGTCTACCCACTTGACCAGATAGAGAACTCATCATCCCTTTTTGGTGCTGCCTATGATTTTGTCCACATCGTATTCTTCACTGTTCTCAATGTCGTCCACTTCCCAGAGTACCTTAACCGGGTCCAGTGTTGCTTGCATCTCACCGGCTCGGTAGGGTTCGAGAAGGGAGACATGGAACACGTCATGGATTCGCCATTTTCGTGGCAGGGTGAGCTTGACTGCAAGTGGGGAGATTACCTTTTCTACCTGGAACGGCCTGTGGTTTTTGTGGTCGAGCTTCCATGATGGGCGGCGGGTTTAAATCTTTCTACCATTGAGCATCACTAGGTCGCCCACTTGATATACTGGTGGTTGCTTTTTGTGGGGGTCTGTGTATCGGCGCATCCGTTCCCGTGTCTTGTAGAGCGTTTTCCTTGCCTCCCCATGTACTGCGTACATCCAATGGCCGTAGGCAAAACTTGCAGGGTTTAGTGGTAGCACTGCAGCTGGATTTGTCGCTGTAGGATGGAAGCTGTAGTTTACATAGAACGGCAAGATGTCTGTTGCATTGGTAGTCGAATTGTTGTAGGCGAACTCTGCCTGTCACGGTGCGTGCCAGCTACACCTCGACCCTTGGTGCCATCAGGAATACGGGAGGAAGGAATGTGGAGTGACGCCGAGCAGGAGGAAGGAATGTGGAGTGACGCCGAGTGGGAGGATGGAATGTGGAGTGATGCCAAGCGGGCGACGGATATCCTTAAAAGGAGCCGTCGCTAACTCCTTTCTTTCTTTCCTTCTTCTTCCCTTTCCTTCCTCACACAACAACTTGTTCCTTAAGTTTTCTAATAGAAGAACCACTCTCTTTTCCACACCTCTTCCCCGCTGCGCGCCGCCCCTGTCCTGTCCCCGCTCTGCTCGCTACGCGTCATCTGCTCGCCGCAGCCCTTGCCCTGTCCCCGCTGCGCGCTGTCTGCTCGTCGCCGCCCTTGCCCTGTCCCCATTGCACGCCGTCTGCTCGCTGCCGCCCTTGCCCTGTCCCCGCTGCACGCCGTCTGCCCACTGCCATCCTTGTCCTGTCTGCTACCGGGAGCTCGCCTGACCCTGCGCCGTTACACTTTGTTGCGTCACCGCCAGCTCTCCCAGTAGCAGAACTCCCGAAACGCCCCCAGGACCCCTCGTCATGACGGAAGAAATGTCCAAAGAGATACCACAGCCGACACAGGTGATCTGCCTCGAAATCTCTGCCAACCTCCACGAGAAGCTACGCTTCATTTCGAACAGCAGCGAGTTCTTGGAAAATACGACCCTCCCCTCTGCATTTGCTGACGTCAAGCAGCTAGTCAAGAAAATCCTGGATGCCCCAGCTGCGTACCCAGCCTGGTGTGTCGACGACCTGGAAGAACAATTGGCCTCATCCAGATGCATTGCAGACCAACTGGCCTCTGCCGATGCACCCAGCAGCAGTCGGGGAGACGAGATCTCAGACCCCACCGTTTACGAAGGCAACCGCGACACCCTTGAGGGGTTCATTGCCCAGCTCCGCCTTAAACTCTTCAGTGACCCCACTCGCTTCCCGACCCCTGCTATTCGGATAGCATACACCTTCAACAGGCTGCAGGAATGAGCGCAGGCCCAAGTTCTCCCCTTCATTAAGGGAGAGACCATTGAGTTGAAGGACGTAGAAGACATCATCCACATCCTCCAGAATACCTTTAGCGACCCCAACCCTGTCGCCACTGCCCGCGCCAAACTTGCCAACCTCAAGCAAGGAAAGAAAGAGTTTAACACATATTTCGCCGAATTTCAGATGCTTGTCTCCAAGCTCAACTGGAACGAAGACGTAAAGCTGGATGCCTTGCGTGAGGGAATGTCCCATGACCTACGCCGACTGCTATTGGGAAGAACCAAGAAGCTGACCTTTGATGAGCTGGTGTCGGACGGGCCCCACACCCCAACACTATGGACCTGAGCACGACTGGAGGCAGGGGAAAAATCTCGGAAGAAGAACGGGCTGCGAGGCTATGTGAGGGGTGCTGCCTTTACTGTGGAGGAGTCGGGCACATGGCTCGCCACTTCCCTAACAAAACTAAGAACCCTTTCCGTACTGCTTCCGCTCACATAGAGGGGAACCCAAACCCGAACACGTTTGCAAACCCTTTCAGTGGCAGTGGCAGAGGTGGAAATAAGGGTGGAGGCGGAACTGGGGGCCAAGACCAGTCGGGAAATGCTTAGACCAACAGCTGCATGATGGCACTGTTGTTGGTCGCACTCAAAAGAAGTCGTTGTCTGTGTTTCGTTTGTCTAGTTTGTCAGTCGGTAAGGGAGTAATGGAAGGAAAACATCTTGTTGTGCTATGCAATATCTCCTTCGGCAACAGGACTGTTGCTACCCATGCCCTTATCGACTGCGGAGCTACGGGAATCGCTTTCGTAGACGAAGATTTCGCACGCCATCACCAACTCCCACTTACACCCCTTTGGTACCCAAGAAACCTTGAGGTCATCAACAGCCGCCTGATATCCTCTGGGGACATTACCCATATCGCCAACACCCATCTCTCAATACTTGAACATCACGAGTCCTTGCCGATGTTCGTCACAAAGCTTGGTCACTACCCCATTGTCCTGGGCATCCCATGGTTGGAGCTCCACGATGTGGCCATCCGGTTCAGCTCCCGTACCCTCACATTTGGGTCGCAATATTGTGCCTCACACTGCAACCAGACACCGACCGTGCTTCACGCCGATTCTCTCGCGCCAAAAGTAGCTCATGAGGAGCCAGTGGTAAGTGCCGGGGCCGCCGGCGAATTCGGGACCCAGTCATTTACGTCTCCCAAATGCCCTTTTCAGAACCAAGTTGACAATCACAAGGACTCCTTACTGGTCGCCGAAAGCAATTTGCCGAACGTTGAAAACAATTTGCCGAACGCCAGAAGCACTTTTCCGACGACAAGGAATATGTCACCAAAAGCCAGAAGCAATTTGTTGAATGCCGAAAGCACTTTGCCAAACGTCGAAAGCACTTTTGTCGGAAATTCTCCTATACGGATTTCAGCCATCGGAGGACAAGCGTTCCGACGAATGGCGTATAAGCAAAAATTGACGATTTTTTCGACTTCTCTATATCAGATCAATCAAGCGCTCAGCGTGGGCGAGCAAGCAAAGAAACCGAAGGAGCTGGATCTTAAGGATTATGTACCAGCGGAATACCATGAGTTCCTACCACTCTTTTCGGAAACCTTGGCAAAGAATCTATCACCCCACTGGCCCTATGACCATTCTCTTACGAGAGGGATTCACGCCTCCCTTCGGCCCGCTATACTCGATGTTCAGAACCAAGTTGCAGACGTTAAAGGAATGGTTGGAAGAGAATTTGAGCAAGGGATTCATTAGGGCTTTGTCCTCCCCTGCAGCATCACCAATCCTCTTTGTCAAAAAAACCGACGGCAGCCTACGGTTGTGTGTCAATTACCGTGGGCTGAATGAAGGAACTATCAAGAATCGTTACCTACAGCCGTTGCTACAAGAAATATTGATGCGGTTGTCGAAGGCCAAATACTTCACGACTCTGGACATTTGCAGTGCATACAACTTGGTACGTATGGCCGAAGGTGAAGAATGGAAGACGGCATTCCAGACGCGCTACAGGTTATTTGAATCTTTGGTTATGCCATTCGGGTTGACGAATGCACCATCCGATTTCCAGGCACTCATAAACGATGTGCTCCGTGCCTACCTCGATGACTTCTGTACCGCATTCCTCGACGACATCTTCATATACAGCAATTGTGACACTAGGACATCCGGTCAACGTCGGAGTGACAGTAATATCGAACTAGTCAGGTTTCTCGATAGTCACAAAGGAGATGGGGCGCGCGCGGTCTTCTCCGGCGTTCAATTATTATACAAGAATAACTTCCCCAATGACCTCCTTCCAAGTTCACCCACCGTTAGCGGAATCACAGCGAATAATCTAAGGGGTTCGGTTCGATATCCGCAGCACCCGCTGGCTGCAGCTTGAGCGCCGGATCGCATGCAGCTCCGCGGCAACGGCTTGCTCGACGGATCGTTCGTGTATCGCATTGGCGGATGGTTCGGATTGAGACGGGCCCGGCGTATTGCCCGATGGCTTGCTCGTGGCGCTTCGGCGGATCGTTCGGATTGAGACGGGTCCGGCATCTTGCCCGACGGCTCGCTCGTGTATCACTTCAGCGGATGGTTCGAGACGGGCCCTGCATCTTACCCGATGGCTCGCTCATGTCGCTTCGGCGGGTGGTTCGAGACGGGCCCGGCATCTTACCCGACGGCTCGCTCGTGTCGCTTCTGCGGGTGGTTCGAGGCGGGTCCGGTGGCTTGCCTGACGGCTAGCTTGCGGCGCTTTGGCGGATGCCAAATGCCTCACGCGACAACTGCCTCACAGGTAAGATAAGGTAAGGAATACGCTCACACACCAGATCCTCCTGGGTGCGGGCCGGAGCCCAAAGCTACTCGTCCTGGTCGGTCTGACGATAAGGAAACAAGGTTCTGTTTAGCACCACATAACTCGCCCAACCCTTTCGGGGGTTAAGTCCCCCAACTTCACTCTGTTTCCCACCAGTTGCCAGTATCCCTTATCTCCCGAAGTTAACCCTCACAACCACTGGCGGCCGTAAGCCTTGTTAACTCCGCTTTTTATCTCCCACCTAGACTCTCGAGCCCCTCACGTATCCTTCCGTCTCCTTCCCGATCCAGTATCTTCTCACTCACCGCGCTTAGGCGTATCTGCGCTTCGGCGGAGGGTGCGACGCATGCCCGGCGGCGTGCCAGACAGCTTGCGTATATCGTTTCGGTTCGGCGATTCGTCTGACGCTTCGGCGACTGCCAAACGGCTTGCTCGACAACTGCCTCACAGGTAAGATAAGGTAAGGAATATGCTCACACACCAGACCCTCCTGGGTGCGGGCCGGAGCCCGAAGCTACTCATCCTGGTCGGTTTGACAATAGGATCCGCTGTTACACCCGAGGGTAACAAAGGGAATAAAGGTACAAGAAGAAAGGAAGCAAACGGTCAGTCACGTGACTAGAGATCCCTGATAGAATCTCGGGACCTCGGAAAGCAGTTCGGCAAGAGCAAGTAGAGCAAGGGTAACCTCAGCGGGTGATGGATCTTAGGCCAGCCTGCCGGGTAGACCCAATGCACTGCCGACTCTTGTAGCCGCTGCATACGAGAACGAGATAAGGGCAGAACTAGCTTCCTGCAAGTCGCATGCCATAAGCGGGGCTCATGTCGCAAGACAGGTCTGGGAGAGTCTAGACGGGAGATAAGACCCGGAGTTAGAACCTTACAGCCGAGACGAACGGACGAAAGAGTAACTCCGGAGCGGGGCCAGCAGCAAACTAAGAGGGATGGCGGACTCTGAAAGAGTTATGACCGATCCTGACTAGGACCTCGATACGAAGCCCGCATAGTCCGAAAGACTAGCGTCAGGGGGAGCACGAGGTCACCAATGTTAGCCTTCACCCTTATCGCTAGAACTGGTCAGGACCAACCACACCCGTGTGTGGAGCTCTCTGAGGCTGCGCGTCTTGAGACTGAGATCCCCGACGTGACGACGAGGGAGAAGGAAAACACGTGACGAGAAAAGAAAGTTCATATATACCCCACGAAGAAACTTCCCCGACTACCTTCTATTTCCCATCCTCGGATACCACACTCACGAAACACCCCGACACAATGAACCTAAGATTATTCCACTGTAAATAAAGAAATCGAACCTGACTCCACAATATCTTTACCTCCACCTCCGTACTCACGTACCCAGGTGTCACACTATAATCTTGGTTGACAAGTCACCTTCGATTCACATACTACACATGCCCTCATTCGAGCACAACCACTTTTACCTGCTTGAGCTCTCCTACATATTCGAGCCCACCTCGTAATACTCACTCGACTACATATTCTCCTCGATCGACAGCGAGATCTCGAGCTACGAGAAGTGGGACGAAGAAATCGACGGACCAATACCCTCCGAAGCAATCGATTGCACCCCCGAAAACTGGTACACTCAGTACTGATTCAACTGCGCGCTTAACAATCTAAGCACTGACCTCGACAGATACGAATTCCGAGAAATCTGTGACTACGCATTCGAAGACGACGAAACAATCTACACCGGGCACTTCCTGGATCTATACTGAAAATGACTGAATCAAATGTCGACATGCTCCGACTGGAATACCCACGAACTGCGATGGAGGTCTACAACGACGCCGAAACCAACCAACCAACCATCGACCTCCCCAACCCAACTGCATGGGTCCGACTGTTGGTCATGCAGTACCAACAAGCCCAGTGGGACCTGGAGCAGCTCCACATAATGTGCGGCGACGCCTATGATCGGGCTGACTGATGAATTGTCGCCATCGAGCGGAACTACCAGCTGCTCACCCAAGCCCTCGAATACGTCAACAGGACAGCCGAGGCCAACACCACGGTGTCCCACGAGTGGATGCAAACCGAGCTGATGCGCACTGCCGGCGCCGCTCAGAAATTTACCGCCGACGTATGGGTGGCAATTACCTCCCGCGACAAGGACCTGGCTGAGAAGAAGGCCCACCAAGCCACCAGAGTCACGTGCCTAAACGACCCCGTCCAGTTCCTACAGGTCGTAGACCGAAAACGAGCGGAGGAACAAAACACCTGGAACGCGAACTGCGAGAGTTGGGCCCAGAAACAACAGGAAGAAACCGAGCGACTGGCAAAGGAACAGCAGAAGCTCAGGATGGAGGTAAGTGCAATCAAACGGGCGACCACCACGCCCACTTACCTACAGTCGGCCCTCCCAGGAGAAATCCCACTCCCCGCCTCCAGGGAAGGCACCTCGGAGGCAGCCACCGGAGGACAAGGGGGAGGCCCTCCCAGAACGCCACGAACAAGGCTGATACTCCGATCCCCCTCCCCGGATCCAGCCATGGACGATGAAGAGCCAGCCAGGAGCAATGACGACAACGACATGTACACGATCCCGAAAGGACCGCGAAACCCGGTAACCGGGAGACTCCCACCCGGAGCTATGCCACTCGGGGCTGAGCGCATCGCCACCATGTTAACCCCAGAGGAAATCGCCCGGCTGGTGGGAGAAGGCATTGTGGCTGTGAGAACTGATCAAAGGGCCCCAGAGGTAAGGATAAACACCTCACAGCTCAAGCTAAAGAATCCAGAATCCTTTGATGGGAAACCCACTTCGGCATTCAACGTCTGGTGGGAATCGGTTCTGGAGTAGATCGGGTTCTACCCGGAAACTCTTGATGCCCAAAAAATCGCCTGGGTAGGAACGCTGCTGTCGGACACGGCAAAAGCCTGGCACCAGCACCGACGAAGGACAATGGCAGACTGGGACACCTGGGCCCAATACACCATGGCAATCCGGGCCGAATTCAGAGACACCAGGGAGGCAGCGAACGCCCAGCTAAAGCTCAGTCAGCTCCGCTACAAGGGCAACATCAAGGCCTACTTCACGGAATTCTGGGCCTTGAATGTATACGCTCGAGCTACGGGTGAAGGGCTGAGGGAGAAAATCGACCAGGCTATGCCCGACAACATCCTGGACATGCGCTTCGCCCACTATATGGAGGAATTCGTAGACAACGAACACTTCCTGACAGCCACATACAATGCCGGTCTCCACATGGAACGGAGAATGGCTTTGAAGGCGGCCCGCGAACCGCAGCCAGGGAGCGGGACAGGACGAAAGGACAGCCCGGATGGGAAAAATCCGGGCAATGCCCGAAAGGGCAAGGAGAGCGGTGGCCCCAAGCAGGCTGGGAAGCCTGACTTGGGGGGCAAGGCTAAAAAGCCAAGGAAATCATAGGCGGAGAGCCACTGGGGAAGCGGTGGCAACGCCTACAAAGGGGTCCCGCAAAACGAGATCGACTCCCACAGGAACAGCAAAGCCAGCTGCAGGAGGTGTGGCCGGGACAGCCACACTATCCAGGACTGCTACGCCTGAACAACGGTCAAGGGCACAGAGCTACCGGAAGCTCCGAAGCAGGCAAGCTTGATCCAAGGGAAAAGGAAAAGAGGGGAGGATGCCGAGGAGGCTCCGGCCCCCAAACAAGCCAAAGCTGCCCATGTCAAAATCGAGGACGAGGATATGCGGGAAGCCACAGCTGTGACACTGCAGTCAGCCTGGCAGGATGACTCGGATTTGTAGGAGGACGGGGCCTGTTGCACCCCATGTCCTCCCCAATAATTTGTGGGGCAAATCAAAAACAAAAGGGTCCGGAGGAACCACATGCTGGAACCTCGCAGGATAGACAACAAAGAAGGCTAAAACCTAACAGAGCCTCGCTCGAAAAGTCTACGAACAAACCACAGTGCGGCAAAAGACCGATCACCACCATGATCATTTCGTGGGGCCCGACCCAACATGCGGTGCGGGTTCTACTCGACACTGGTTGCTCAGTATCTTTGATCAGCACGAGGATTACTGAGCAGCTCGACATACCCCGAATCCACAGAAGTGAGGCAGCCCCACTACTGAACTGCTCTTGGGAAGAAGTCAAAGGGGCAGGAATGGAGTATACCGAGCCGCTCCTGCTCCAACATCGAAAGCATTAGTTCCGGGAGGTGTTCGAGGTCGCGCCATTGGAGCCGGAAGTTGACCTCTTCCTCCCATTCTGGTGGATTGCGAAGCACCCCCCCCAGGGCGCATGGGACTCGGAAGAACTCCGCTTCAGCAGCCGCAACTGCCTAGAAGAATGCATGCGATCCGAAACCGCGGAATTCTCTCTGTCCCTGGATGAGACGGTTACCCTTGACCCAGGAGCCAAAGTCATTGGGTATGTCTCAGCAATAATCGAAGAGGACCCTCAGGACCAGATCCCTAAGGAGTTCAGGGGTTATCTCAACATCATGAGCCAGGAGGTGGCAGAGGCGCTGCCGGCACACCGGCCATATGACTGTAAGATTGACCTCAAGGAAGGAGAAACTGCCCCCTGGGGACCGATTTACCCCCTTTCGGAAAACGAGCTCCAGACCCTCAGGGAGTGGCTCAAGGAAATGCTAAGGACAGGCAAGATTCAAAGGTCCACCTCACCGTTGGGATCCCCAATTTTGTTCGTACCTAAACCAAATGGGAGGGGACTCCGGCTGTACGTCGACTACCGAGCCCTCAATCAGATAACGATTTCCAACCGATACCCCCTCCCTTTGATGCAGGAGCTACAGGACCGGGTACAAGGAGCCAGATGGTTCACCAAGCTGGACCTGAAGAATGGGTTTAACTTGATTCGCATCCGAGAAGGAGACGAATGGAAAATGGCATTCCGAACCCGTTACGGACTATACGAGTTCCAGGTTATGCCGTTTGGACTAACCAACGCACCGTCAACCTTCCAAGACATGATGAACCATGTCTTCTCCGACATGATAGACCTGGGCCTCTTGGTTTACATGGATGACTTCCTGATCTACGCAAAAACCGAGAAAGAACACGATCAGAGGGTTAAGGAAGTGCTGGCAAGACTGCAGGAAAATCGGTTAGCTGTCTCGCCGGACAAATGTGTGTGGAAAACCCAGGAAGTAGAATTCCTGGGATACGCTATTGGAAGAGAAGGGATTAAGATGGCAAAAGGAAAAGTGGAGGCAGTGCTGGAATGGAAAACCCCGGCCTCACTGACGGAAGTACAGTCATTCCTGGGATTTGCCAACTTCTACCGGCACTTCATTCAAGACTACTCTCGAGTAGCCAGACCCCTGACGGAGTTGACCAAAGGAGACAAAAAGGAGTGGAAATGGAATCTACAGGTGGAAGAAGCCTTCCAGGAACTGAAATGACGATTCACAACGGCACCGATACTAGCCCACTTCGATGCCACGAAACCCGTGATTATCAAAACAGATGCCTCCGACTTCGCAATCGGGGCCATCCTATCACAGAGAGACGACAGAGGGAGGCTACACCCTGTGGCCTTCCACTCGCGGAAGTTCCAGCCGGCGGAAATCAACTACGAAATCCACGACAAGGAACTTTTGGCCATCGTCAATACCTTCAAGCACTGGTGCTGATACTGCGAAGGAGCGACGAATCAGGTCCAGGTGTTTAGCGATCACCAAAACCTTGAGTACTTCACGACTACAAAGATACTCAACCGTTGCCAGGTACGTTGGGCCCAGGAGCTAGCAGGTATCGACTTCCGCATTTACTACCGACCAGGAAACTGGAACGGAAAACCAGACGCTTTGTCAAGGCGTTCGGAGTACCGCCCTGAAAAGGGGGGGAGTGAAAACCAGCCGATTACGACAGTTTTACGAAAAGACAACTTCGCGGAACCAGACAGGTGAGAAAGAATGTTTATCTAATCTTCGGCAAGGTTGGCATCACTCCCACCACAGAAATGGTCGGAAGAATTCGTGGAAGCAGTCAAAGAGGCTGGAAAGAAGGTCAATGAATACCAAGGCGCGTGGAAGGAACTGGAAGCAGTGCAGGGGAACACTGCACTGAACAACCGAAAGGTCAAGGAGGCAGCTGCCCACCCCCATGAGGTACGGTAGAGGGACCGAAAGGTCAGGACGGAAGAGGTCCTCGAGATCAAGGACGGGCTACTCTACCGAAAGAGTATGCTCTGGATCCCAGAGGATGGCAACCTCAAAACCCTGATTCTCGAATCAGAACACGACACGAAAATCACCGGCTACATGGGCCAGGACAAGACAATTGAGCTAATCCGATGCAACTTCTGGTGGCTAAAGATGAACGAAAGAATTATCGACTTTGTCCGAAGCTGCCCCGAATGCCAGAAGAACAAGGCAGCTTGCCACCAACTGTACGGACTTTCCTCTCCCCTGGAACTGCCGTACGCCCCCTGGCAGTCCATCGCAATGGACTTCATTACGGAACTGCCACTCTCGGAAGGATGTGACCAATTGTGGGTAGTTATAGACCGATTCACAAAGATGGCGCACTTTCTCCCCCTTAAAGTGGAAAAGAAGACGGTGGCCGACCTGGCGGTCATCTTCGCCCAGAAAGTCTGGAAACACCATGGGCTACCCTCGGACATCGTCTCGGACCGAGACTTACGATTCACCTCCGAGACATGGCAAGAGTTCCTGTGGCTATCCAGCATTCGCCCAAGGATGTCGACGGCCTTCCACCCCCAAACCGACAGACAGACAGAACGCCTCAACCAGACAATCGAAGTATACCTCTGAGCGTTTGTCAGCCACGAACAGGACATCTGGGTAGGCCTACTCCCGATGGCGGAGTTCGCCTACAACAATTCGATTACCATGGGCAATGGGATGTCTCCGTTCTACGCTAACTACGGATTCCATCCCGTGTCCTCCGACCCAGCTGCCTCGGGACCCTTGAACCCCGCCAGCAAGCTCTACACCCACTGGATGCACACGGTACACAAGGCGTCCGCCCAATGGCTGGAAGCGGCACACGAACGGATGCGCCGCTACACGGATCCCCAACACACTGAGCCCCCGAAATACCAGATCGGAGACTTGGTGATGCTCAACGGGCGCAACATCAAGACGTACCGACCCTCCTGGAAGATGGACCACAACAATCATGGCCCCTTCCAGGTGGAAAAAATCATCTCGCCCCTCGCAGTTCGACTTACACTGCCCCAGAAATGGAAGATTCACAACGTCTTTCATGTGTCGCTACTCGAACCCTATCGAAGCAGCGAACACCGAGCACCGGCGCATCCCGTGAAGATCCTCCGAGAGGCCGACGATATCGAACAGAGCGAGGAATACGATGTTGACGAGGTCCTTGGGAGCACCAGGAAAGGGCGCCGCATGCTGTACCTCGTCAAATGGCTCGACTACCCGGACCAAAAGGACTGGACCGAAGAACCATACAATAACTTTTCGGTAGGCAGCCTGGAGAAACTCCAAGAGTTTCACCAACAAAATCCAGATGCGCCAAGGGACTACCGGCTCACCGAGAGCTAGACTCCGATCCGCCCCGGGTACATGTCGAAGCTGAAGGGGTTGAAGCACGATTGGGGGGAAGTAGGATGAAGGGGAGGAGGACTTCATCCAAACCCAAGCAATCAACGAGCAGAAGAGTGAAGGTATTGTAATCCCATCGTGACGGCGGTTGTCCCTTAACTGTGGTGAGGCGTGGGTGACCGGTTGAGAGCCACTGGTTTTGACCGGCTCTGGCAGCGAGACTACTGTACGGCCAGCCTGATCCCCTGCTACACCGGCATGCCAGGTCAACCTGTCTTCTGATCACCTCTTCGGGGGAACACGGTCGTCAAATGGTCTCCTTCACACCACTTCAACAGTAGGATCCTGGACCGGTCGGAAGACCACCCAGATCCGAGGGCCGGCCATCAACCGAATTGGTTCTGAAGTTTTTTCCCGCTGGAGGGTTTTCTTCGGGACCAGGCTGCCGGAGGGATGCAGGGGTTGGAGGACTGCATTCCACCGTTCACACAAAGGAGGAGAAGGAGTCAGGTTAAATTAGCTTCAGGCCGAAGCTAAGAAAGAGGGGGAGTAGTGTTATACCCGAGGGTAACAAAGGGAATAAAGGTACAAGAAGAAAGGAAGTAAACGGTAAGTCACGTGACTAGAGATTCCTGATAGAATCTCGGGACCTCGGAAAGCAGTTCGGCAAGAGCAAGTAGAGCAAGGGTAACCTCAGCAGGTGATGGATCTTAGGCCAGCCTGCCGGGTAGACCCAACGCACTGCCGACTCTTGTAGCCGCTGCATACGAGAACGAGATAAGGGCAGAACTAGCTTCCTGCAAGTCGCACACCATAAGCGGGGCTCATGTCGCAAGACAGGTCTGGGAGAGTCTAGACGGGAGATAAGACCCGGAGTTAGAACCTTACGGCCGAGACGAACGGATGAAAGAGTAACTCCGAAGCGGGGCCAGTGGCAAACTAAGAGGGACGGCGGACTCCGAAAGAGTTACAACCGATCCTAACTAGGACCTCGATACGAAGCCCGCATAGTCCGTAAGACTAGTGCCAGGGGGAGTACGAGGTCGCCGATATTAGCCTCCACCCTTATCGCTAGAACCGGTCAGGGCCAACCACATCTGTGTGCGGAGCTCTCTGAGGCCGCGCGTCTTGAGACTGAGATCCCCGACGTGACGACAAGGGAGAAGGAAAACACGTGACGAGAAAAGAAAGTGCATATATACCACACGAAGAAACTTCCCCGATGTGAGACTGGGGTGCTATCACGTCACCGGAGTCACGGTAGAATCGATATATCCGTGGTTAGGTTTTCGATAATTCACAACGGAATAGACTAAGGGGTGTCGATACAGGTTTTCTCTCTGTCCTCCCCCTTTGCGTGGCGCGCTGAACGTTTATAAGAGCGGAATCATCATACGCTATCACAGTTCTCTGTCCTTTAACATTGTCGTCAGGAATGGGGAGACACGTAAGCGCAGATCGATCCGCCCTCTTCGTTCTCGGCACACCACACATTCAGTTCCCTGCCCTTTTTTCCTCAGCGCGTCAGCACATACCAATTCCTGCTTTTTTTCCTCAGCGCGCAAGCGCATACCAATTCCTGCTCTTGGTCTTCGGCACCGCGCAAGCGCATGCCGATTCAATATCCTTTGTCTTCAGCGCCACACAAGCGCATGCCGATCCAATATCCTTTGACTTCGGCGCCGCGCAAGCACATGCCGATCCAATATCCTTTGTCTTCGGCGCCGCGCAAGCGTATGCCGATGCCGTACTTCTTTGTCTTCCGGAATTCACTCATGTACACACCAGCCAAGGCGGACGTGGGCCGAGGCCCAGAGCGTTCTCATCCTGGCCAGTACTAACAACAAGATATGGTGCTGCTGCGAACCTCGTCGTTCCCAGGGCTTCTCCCGGGGTCACATGGGTTCCGCTTTGCTACCGCGGAGCAGTCCCCGGCAAATCACTTTGGCTGCCAAGGTCCTACTTCCACTCTTGCCTCCCGCCTAGACTCTCGTGCTCCTTGTGTTTCCCGTGGTTCCCGAGAGGCCACGTAAGTGCCAACCCGGACTCGTTATCTTGAGGAATTCACTCACGTACACACCAACCAAGGTGGATGTGGGCCGAGGCCCAGAGCGTACTCATCCTGACCGGTACTAACGACAAGATACGGTGCTGCTGCAAACCTCGTCGATCCCATAGCTTCTCCATGGGTCACCCGGGTTCCGCTTTGCTACCGCGGTGCAGTCCCCGGCAAACCACTTTGGCCGCCGGGGTCCTACATCCACTCTTGCCTCCCACCTAGACTCTCGTGCTCCTTGTGTTTCCCGTATTCCTTTGAGTAGGTGTCACTTGTCCGCCACTGTCGTTGTCGTTCGGTACTGCCGGCGCCGTTGACGCGGTCAACGTCCGGCGCTATCGGCTCACGAGAGGCCGTCACCGTCATGGCGTGGCATTTGCGAGACCGTCGACGTTGCGGTGTGGCATTTGTGGGACTGACGCCATCGTGGCGTGGCATTCGCAAGACCGTCGTCGTTTGAGAGTGTGTCACTGGGGCAACCGCCACCGTTCCGCGACAAATATCTATTACATTCTTGTTGAGTGTGAGACTGGGGTGCTGTCGCGTCACCGGAGTCACGGTAGAATCGATATAATAGTCAGGTCTTCAATAATTCACAATGGAATAGTCTAAGGGGTGTCGTTGCAGGTTCTCTCTCTGTCCTCCCCCTCCTTTGCGCGGCACGCTGATCGGCTATAAGAGCGGAATCATCATACGCTGCCACGGTCCTCTATTCTTTGACCTTGTCTTCAGGAATGGAGAGACGCGTAAGCGCATATCAATCCCACTCTTTGTCCTCAGCACGCTACTCCTCCCATTCCTGCTCTTTTTCCTCAGCGCGCAAGCGCATACGAATCTATCTTCTTTGTCCTCAGCGCCCCGCAGCGCATACCAATCTATCTTCTTTGTCCTCAGCGCCACGTAAGCGCATACCAACCTGTACTCTTTGTCCTCAGGAATTCACTCACGTATGCACCAGCCGAAGCCAAGGTGAACGCGGGCCTCGGCCCAGAGCGTGCTCGTCCTGGCCGGTACCAACGGCAAGATACGGTGCTGCTGCAAACCTCGTCATTCCCATAGCTTCTATGGGTCACACGGGTTCTGCTTTGCTGCCGCAGGGTAGTCTCCGGCAAACCACTTTGGCTGCCGAGGTCCTACTCCCACTCTTGCCTCCCGCCTAGACTCTCACGCTCTGTGTGTCATTTGAGAGACCGTCGACATAGAGAGTGGCATTCGAGAGACCGTCAACGTACAGTGTACCAAATATCGCTTTCATTCTCATTGAGCTGTTAGCCCGTCGTACTAGGGTGTAACACTACTCCCCCCTTCCCTAGGCTTCGCCCCGAAGCCTTCCAACCCAAGTCCTTTCTTCCTTTCTTCCTTTCTTCCTTTCTTCCTTCCTTTCTTCCTGCCTTTCCTTCCTTCTTTCTTCCTTCCTTCCGCCCTTCCTTCCTTCCTTTCTCCTTTCTCCCTTCCTTCCGTCTTTCCTTTCTTCCTTCTTCCTTCCTTCCGTCCTTTGTTCCTTCCTTTCTCCTTTCTTCCTTCCTTCCGTCCTTCCTTCCTTCCTTTCTCCTTTCTTCCTTCCTTATTCCTTCCTTCCGTCCTTTCATTACTCAATCCTTGGCGAGTCGGTAGTCTCTCGGTGCCTCTGGGTTCCAGCAGTGGAATTCCTTCAGCATTTCTAAACCATTTTCTGAGAAGTTGTCAAAGGGTTCGTTGGTCCAATCCCTTCGGTCGGGGTAGTCCAGCCACTTAACCAGGTAGAGGATACGTCGTCCCTTCTTGGTGCTTCCTATGATTTCGTCCACATCGTATTCTTCACTGTTCTCAATGTCGTCCGCTTCTCGGAGTACCTTAGCTGGGTTGGGTGTTGTTTGTATATCGCCGGTTTGGTATGGTTCGACCAGGGAGACATGGAAAACGTTGTGGATTCGCCACTTCCGTGGCAGGGTGAGCTTGACTGCGAGTGGGGAGATGATCTTTTCCACCTGGAACAGCCCGTAGTTTTTGTGGTCGAGCTTGCGGGATGGACGGCGAGTTTGGATGTTCTTTCCGTTGAGCATCACTAGGTCACCCACTTGATATGCTGGTGGCTCTTTGCGGTAGGGGTCGGTGTATCGAGGCATCCGCTCCCGTGTTGTGTCAAGCATCTTGCGGGCTTCGCCCTGTACCGTGTGCATCCAACGGCCGTAAGCGAAGCTAGCCGGATTCAGTGGGAGCACCGCCGCTGGGTTTGTGGCAGTGGGGTGGAAGCCGTAGTTTGCGTAGAACGGTGAGATGCCTAACGTGGTGGTGGTCGAATTGTTGTAAGCAAACTCTGCCATTGGTAGCAAACTCACCCAATCGTCTTGCTCGTAGTTGATGAATGATCGGAGATATGCCTCAATGGTTTGGTTTAGCCGTTCCGTCTGGCCATCGGTTTGCGGGTGGAACACAGTTGACATTCGTGGCCGGATACCGGAGAGGTTTAGGAACTCTTGCCATACGGTGGAGGTGAAACGCGAGTCCCTATCTGATATGATATCGGAGGGCAGTCCGTGGTGGCGTCACACTTCCCGGGCGAAGGTTTTAGCTAGATCACTCGCCGTCTTGCTTTCCTTCGGTAGTGGGATGAAGTGAGCCATTTTGGTGAACCAGTCGATGATCACCCAGAGTTGGTCACACTGCTCTGACAGTGGTAGGTCAGTAATGAAGTCCATTGCAATTGACTGCCACGATGCGTAGGATAGTTCCATAGGGTTTAGGAGTCTGTAGGGTTGATGACGGGCCGCCTTATTCTGTTGGCACTGGAGGCAGCTCCGGACGAAGTCCATGATTTGCTCGTCCATCTTTGGCCACCAGAAGTTGCGTCGAATTAGCTCGATCGTTTTGTCCTGGCCCATATGACCTGCCACCTTTGTGTCGTGTTCTGATTCCAGGATCTGTCAAATGAGGTTCTTGTCGTTCGGTATCCACAGCATCCCTTTCCGGTACACACATCCGTCCTTCATCTCTATCATCCCTTTTCCCATTCCTGTCCATGCCGCCTTCCTATCCTTGGCCATCCGGCCGTTCGGCACAGGCCCTGCCCATGCCGCTTCCTCATTTTCCTCATTTTCCTCCTTTTCCTCTTTTCCCAATTCCTCAAGTGCCTTGCAGTATTCCGGGTCCTTTTCTCCTGTACTACATACTAGGGCCAAGAATTCCTTTGTCCAGCTCCAGGCGGGGAGAGACCCAAGTCGTGCTGCTGAGATGATGAACGCTGTGCCTTCTCATTGGGGGTTGACCGCTCCCGCTACTTGGATTGGCTTTGCAAAGTGGGTTTTGTGCAAGACCGTCGTTATCGGCTGGCTTTCACTCCCCCCTTTCTCAGGGCGGTACTCCGAACGCCTGGACAGTGTGTCTGGTTTGCCGTTTTTGGTGCCGGGGTGGTAGTAGATTTTGAAGTCGATGCCGGCCAGCTCCTGCACCCAGCAGGCCTGCCGCTGGTTGAGGACCTTCGTGGTGGTGAAGTATTCGAGGTTTTGGTGGTCAGAGAACACCTGCACCTGGTGCGTTGCTCCTTCGAGGTATCATCGCCAATGCTTGAACGAGTCCACGATTGCAAGTAGTTCCTTGTCGTGGATTTCGTAGTTGATTTCGGCAGAGGTGAATTTTCTAGAGTGAAAGGCGACTGGGTGTAGGTGGTTTTCGTCATCACGTTGGGATAGTACTGCACCGAGGGCGAAATCTAACGCGTCGGTTTCCACAATTACTGGTCGTTGGGGTTCGAAGTGTGCTAAGACCGGGGCGGAGGTGAATCGGTTCTTCAGTTCAGTGAACGCTTGTTCCGCTTCGGCCGTCTATTTCCAGTCTTTGGTTGTCGTGGCCTTCGTCAGTTCCGTGATTGGGTGAGCCACTCTGGAGTAGTCTTGGATGAACCGTCGATAGAAGTTAGCGAAGCCCAGAAATGCCTGCGTTTCTACCAGTGACGTCGGGGACTTCTATTCGAGTACTCCCTTAACTTTTTCCTCCGACATTTTGATTCCTTCTCTTCCAATGACGTATCCCAAGAATTCCACTTCGGGTTGTCTCCACGCGCATTTTTCTGCTGAAATGGCCAGCCTATTTGCCCATAGTCTCTGTAGAACTTCTTTGACGATCCTATCGTGCTCTTCCTTCGTTTTTGCGTAGATTAGTAGATCATCGATGTATGCGAGCAGACCTAGATCGATCATGTCCCGGAATATGTGATTCATCATGTCCTGGAAGGTTGCTGGCGCGTTGGTCAATCCAAACAGCATTACGAGAAATTCGTAGAGACCGTATCGGGTGCGAAATGCGGTTTTCCACTCCTCTCCTTCCTTCATTCGGACCAGGTGGTACCTGTTTTTCAGATCGATTTTGGTGAAGAACTGTGCTCCTTGGATCCTGTCCTGGAGTTCCTGCATTAGGGGAAGCGGATATCGATTGGGCACTGTAATTCGGTTGATGCCGCAGTAGTCGACGCAGAGCCGTAAGCCTCGTCCGTGTGGCTTTGGTACAAACAGGATTGGGGCGCCAGCACTCGACGTTGACCGACGGATTTTGCCTGTTTTTAGCATTTCCTTGAGGTATTCTCGGAGGGCTTCTAGCTCTTTTTCGGATAGTGGGTAGATCGGTCCCCAAGGTGGTTTCTCCCTTTCTTTTAACCGGATTTCATGATCGTAAGCGCTGTGTTCCGGCAGTGCATCAGCAGCTTCTTTCCCCATGATGTTGAGAAACTGTCTAAATTCCTCTGGTACTAAATCTAGCAGATTATTAGCATTTGATGTAGCTGCCACATAGCCTATAAGCCGGGCTTCGGGGTGGCAAAGTATGGACTGGTCGAGGCTTAGAGGGAACTTCGTGTTTGCAAGTTTTGTGCAATGCTCTACACAATTTGGAGTGTTAAAGCGGAGTTCCCCGGAATCCCACGCTCCCTGCGGCAGATGTTGTACAATCCACCAGAACGGCAGAAATATGTCCACTTCCGGTTCCAGTGGTGCTACTTCAAAGACTTCTCGTGTGTAGTGTTGTCGATGCTGGAGGATCACTGGGCTGGTGTATTCTTGTCCCGCTCCTGGTACGAGTTCACCGGTGAAATTCCGCAGTGCTATTTTCTGTTCGTACGGTAAACAGGGGAGGGAGAGCTTCTCTATGAGTTGCTTGCTAATGAGTGGCGTAGAACAGCCTGTGTCTAGCAACACACAGACTCGACAGCTATTCTTGTCTTTCCAGTGTATCATCATTCCCACAATTGGCCGGGTGCTGCAAACGGGTTTTGTTGTTTGCAACCTTTTTCTCTGTTCTTGACTGTCGTTGGTGCTGGGTCTTTTTTCTGTTATGCCACATATTAATACAGAGGCCCTGGGTTGTGGCAGTTCCCGGCCTTCTAAAAATCCGCCTCGTCCTCTGAGCTTTCGGTCCAGAGTGGGCTCGTGTCTTCTTCGGCCGTTACGGCTGCAACCGATCTTACTTGTGGTTGATCCGTATCCTCGCGCTTTCGTTTAGTCGTGGTAGCTGCTATCTGTCCTGGGGCCTCTGGTAGAGTGGTTCCTTTTTTGATGGTGCGCGCGTAGCATTGGTAGGTGCCATGGTTGTCCCATCCGCATCTCCAACATGCTTGAGTGGTCTTCTTGTATTCGTCGATCTCATCCTGTGGCACGCCTTGGAAAGCTTCTCTTAGTCCTTTCCAAATCTTCCCTTTTTCTGTTTTATCGGTCTGTTCTGGCTGTCAGTCCTTTTCCTTGCCTTTTCCCTTGTCTTCTTCCCTGGGTCCTTTCCCGGGTACCCTATGGCTGCCTGTTCTGGACCCACGCTCTATTGCAGCTTTTTCTTTTGCTACGAGGTTCCGGTTTTCCCAGTGTCTTCCCGCCTCATAGGTGGCAACCAGGAATGGCTCATCTTCCATGAAGAGGTGAGGATTCTGGGCAAAGCGCATGTCAATAATCTCTAATGGGAGTGCAAGGTTTACCTTATTCTGGAGAGCTTCCCCAGTTACTCGAGCGTGGATGTTCAGGGCTCGAAACACGGTTAAGTACGCCTTGATGTCGCCTTTGTAGTGTAGGGCTGTTATTTGGTTGAAAGCAGTGGCAGCCTCACGGGGGTCGAGATACTCATCCTGGATGGCTTCCGAATAGGCGTTCCACGTATCTTCGTCTGCTACCAGGCGTCGTCTTGCTTGGTGCCATTCCTTTGCCTCGTCGGTTAATAGAGTTCCTACCCAGGCAATCCTCTGTATCCCACTTGTTTCCGGGTAGAACCTGATGTAGTCACGGACTGAGTCCCACCAGGTCCGGAAGGGTGTCTTTGGCTTCCCGTCGAACTTTGTCGGATTATCTAGCTTCAGCCATGCTACACGGGGTGCTCGGAGGTCTGTTGGAGCGCTGGACCCGTTCGCAGTCTGGATTGTCTGTGCTGCTAGCGTACTGGCTATCGTTTGGGCTATAATCCACGCAAGTTGCTCGTCCCTGGTTTCCTCGTTCCATAGCGGTTCCTCCTGGGTACTATCTGGGGCCGGGCCTCCTTCCCTGAGGTCTGTGTCTTCTGTGGGGATCGCGGGTGGCCTGATCCTACGGGTGGCTGCGGGCGCTGCTTGTAAGTAGCTTGGCACGTTCCTTCTCTCAGTTTGTCCAGTTCCTGCAACTTGGCGAATGGCTGCTTGGGCCGAGTCGACCTCGGTTTGTAGGCGTTGTTGTTCCAGCATCAGTTGGTTGGTGGTAGTTTGCTGGCGGTCGGCCCATTCGCTCAGGTTTCGACGGAAGGTGGCCTGCTCGTGGTTTCGTTGCAAGTCTGCAGTTTGCAGGAACGAGAGTGCGTCGTTGATACGTGTGATTTGCATTGCCTGGTAGATTGCTTGTTGGCCAGTTTCCTCGTTGCGAGTGAGGATCGCTTGCCAGACTTCTATCATAAACTGCTGCGAGGCGTTTGCGGCCGCCATCAATTCGGTTTGCATCCATTCGTGTGAGGCCCCTGCATCTACTTTCGCTTGCTCGTATATGTATCGGATGCTCTGAAAGAGGCTGTCGTAGCTTCGTTCGATCGATCTCACGCGGCGGTCCTTCCGATCAAACTCTCGTCCATAGATTTTACGGAGTCGCTGAAGGTCGGCTTGTGCCAGCTGGTGTTGGTGGACAAGTTGGCGAAGCCAACTGGTGGGTTTGTGGATTCCAACGCTGTCATTGTCAGGGTAGGTGTCGTTGTAGATGTCCTCGGCGCTGCGTGGGTGCTCGAGGCGTAGTTGGTTGACAGTTGAGGATGCGGCTCCGCTGGCCGACATGTTTGCTTAAAAGTGTAGGTTTTTGTCGAAAAGGTGACTTTTTGGCCTTAGACTCTAGTGTGAGACTGGGGTGCTGTCACGTCACCGGAGTCACGGTAGAATCGATATAATACTCAGGTCTTCGATAATTCACAACAGAATAGTCTAAGGGGTGTCATTGCAGGTTCTCTCTCTGTCCTCCCCCTCCTTTGCACGGCATGCTGATCGGCTATAAGAGCGGAATCATCATATGCTGCCACGGTCCTCTATCCTTTGACCTTGTCTTCAGGAATGGAGAGACGCGTAAGTGCATATCGATCCCACTCTTTGTCCTCAGCGCGCCACTCCTCCCATTCCTGCTCTTTTTCCTCAGCGCGCAAGCGCATACCAATCTATCTTCTTTGTCCTCAGCGCCGCGCAGCGCATACCAATCTATCTTCTTTGTCCTCAGCGCCGCGCAAGCGCATACCAACCTGTACTCTTTGTCCTCAGGAATTCACTCACGTATGCACCAGCCGAAGCCAAGGTGAACGCGGGCCTCGGCCCAGAGCGTGCTCATCCTGGCCGGTACCAATGGCAAGATACGGTGCTGCTGCAAACCTCGTCGTTCCTATAGCTTCTATGGGTCGCACGGGTTCCGCTTTGCTGCCACGGGGTAGTCCCCGGCAAACCACTTTGGCCGCCGAGGTCCTACTCCCACTCTTGCCTCCCGCCTAGACTCTCATACTCAGTGTGTCATTCGAGAGACCGTCGACATAGAGAGTGGCATTCGAGAGACCGTCGACGTACAGTGTACCAAATATCTCTTTCATTCTCATTGAGCTGTTAGCCCGTCGTACTAGGGTGTAACATTGAGCTGTTAGCCCATTATACTAGGGTGTAACACCTGACTACCTTCTATTCCCCATCCTCGGATACCACACTCACGAAACACCCCGACACAATGAACCTAAGATTATTCCGCTGTGAATAACCAAACGATGATGGTCTCGCGAATGCCACTTTCCAAACATCAACGGTCTCGTGAATGCCACCCTGAAATGTCGACCGTCTCGCGAATACCACTCTCCAAACATTGATGGTCTCACGAATGCCACCTCGCAATGTTATCGGTCTTGCGAATGCCATCTCGCAATGGCATTAGTCCCATGAATGCCACACCACAATAGCGATGTTCTCTCAAATGACACCTTCATCTGCAACAACAGCGCCGACAGTGCCGGACGTTGACAGCGCTGACAGCGCCGATGTCAATGGCGCCGGCAGCACCAGACAACAATGGCGCAGATAGCATCAGACAAGTGACAGCCTGATACCTACTCTAAGGCATTGGGAAAACACAAGGAGCGTGAGAGTCTAGATGGGAGATAAGAGTGGAAGTAGGACCTCAGCGGCTAAAGTGGTTTGCTGGGGACTACTCCGCAGCTGCAAAGCGGAACCCGTGTGACCCATAGAAGCTATGGGAACGACGAGGTTTGCAGCAGCTGCCATATCTTGTTGTTGGTACCGGTCAGAATGAGTACACTCTGGGTCTAGGCCCACGTTCACCTTGGCTTCGGCTGGTGCATATATGAGTGAGTTCCTGAGGGCAAAGAAGTACGGAATCGGCCTGTGCTCACGCACTGAAGACAAAGAGAAGGAATCAGCTTGCGCGCTGAGGAAGAAGAGAAGGAATTAGCATGCGCACAGTACTGAGGGAAAAGAGCAGGAATTGGATGAGTGGTGTACTGAAGACAAAGAGTACGGATTGGTATGCACTTGCACGGTGCTGAAGACAAAGTGAAGGAATCAGCTTGCACACTGAGGAAGAAGAGAAGGAATTGACATGCACGTACCACTGAGGGAAAAGAGCAGGAATTGAATGTGTGGTACGCCGAGGACAAAGAGTGGGATCGGTATGTGCTTACATGGCTCTCCATTCCTGAAGACAAGGTCAAAGGATAGAGGACAGTGGTAGCATAGGTTGACTCCGCTCTTATAGACATTTAGCGCACCGCACAAAGGGGAGAACAGAGAGAGAGAACCTATAACGATACCCCTTAGACTATTCCGCTGTGAATTATCGAAAACCTGACTAAGATATCGATTCTACTGTAACTCTGGTGACGCGTCAGCACCCCAGTCTCACACCCAGACAGACACCTCCTCAAGAAATGTGCTGAAACACTGAACACCGAATACCAAACACTGAACCTAAGATTATTCCGCTGTGAATTGTCGAAATAGAACCTGACTCTATTCTCGCTCGACCTTTACCTCCGTGTACCTACACCCAGGTGTCACATATCCTCTAGGTCTCTTAGTTAAGCTGATTTCCAGAGTACTTGTTATGTGACTTACCACTACTTCCCTGTCCTATGTTCCTTCTTCCCTTGATTACTATTGAATATAGTATCTTGTTTGGATTTGGAAAAAAAAAACAACTGGCTTACTTTTTGTTGAAACCTTGAGAAATATTAGTTAAAATTTGTTTCTCAGCTTTAAAAAAAGCAATATACTCTTCAACTTTCCATTTTTTGCAGAAATTACTCTCCCCATCAACCTTGTAAAAAAAAGAAAATACTTGAAACAAGAAATCTCACAATATTCACTATTCTAAATTATCTTATGTATCTTAGCATCCAAGTACCAAGGATGTCCAAATAATATGAATACTCTAAAAGTTATCATTTCTGAGTACCTTTGCAAAGAGGATTCAGTAATATCTTTTCACTATACAGTTTGACTCTGAATGGATCTTTATATTCTGTGAAAATACTATTATATAATATAGATTCAGATGACCTTTTATCTAAATATTTGGAATCAATGTTTATTTGTATCCCTTGCTGGTATAATCACCACTGTATATCTGCATACAATTTTTACTAGCTATCTGATTACTGTATATCTTTAGGATTGATATAATCCAACAATTTACATGTATCCAGAAATATCAGTTAATATCTATATAATGTTATAGCAATTGCAGTTTACTTAAGAATTATTATAATTTCTATAACTTAACAAGTTATAGTTGATCTTCAGTCCACTAGATCTATTTTGCTTTATGAATCCTACATAACAGTTCTAAAATATATTGTATTTAGAAAATGTAATTCTTTTGTATTAATACTCTATAACTAGTGATTTCTTAAATGGAACTTATAGACAATAATATTGACACCTACTGAGAATGTAGCTATATTTCTATCTAGGAGTTTTACTTATCTCCTCACTCTTAGATAACTATCTGTTACCTTTATTTCTGCTGTTAGATAATCTACTCTTTTTCTTAAGTCTTTTCCCTGCAAATAACTTTTACTCATAAGAAATTATAAAGTTTCAATCTATAGATTGTGTATCTTTAGTTGCTAGTCATGATAACTATAAATTTTAAGAGTATCACTAGCATACTGGGTATAATAGTTATCAAGTTAAATAATTGGAGTTAATTGTATTTACACCTGAATCCAGTATTATATCCAGTTACATTTAAATAGTTTGGTATTTATAATCTTTATATAAACGAGATTACATCCATATCCTGAGTATATACATTAGCTCCAGTGTGAGGTATCATATTAAGTCCATCATCTGAATATGTATACTGTACTAAATGCAATTGTATTTGGATCAGTTATTAGTTAAATGATTGAAGTTAATTAAATTAGATTTAAATCTGGTGTTATTTACAGTTAAAACCAAAAAAAAATTGTTTATATAATTAGTATATAAATAGAATCACACTTGAAATAGTCAGAGTTAAATGTTAGAATTATTTATATTTACACTTAAATCTGATATATCTAAAATAATTTAATAATTCAGTATGTATAATCTGTATATGAATGGAATTCTATCTGAAATAGTTACAGAGTTAAATAATTGGAGTTAACCATATTTATATTAAAATCCAGATTATATCCAGGTGAAACTAGATTATTCAGTATTTATAATTGGTTGTATATAAGATCCAATTGGAACAGTTTTGGAGTTTAGCGATCGGAGTTAATTGTATTTACACTTAAATCCGATCTAATATCCAGTCGAAACTAGATTCTTCAATATTTATAATTGGTGTATAAATAGGGATCCTATCTGAAACACTTACGGAGTTAAGCGATCGGAGTTAGTCGTATTTACGTCTAAATCCGATGTTATATCCTGTCGAAACTAGATTGTTCTGTATTTATAACCCTTATAGGGATGTGAATTTACCAGATTAATTGTTCACACTTGTATAGCCACCAAACCATAAGATCCTATATTGAGTATTGCAAAAACTACTATTTCAGTATCACTCAATTTGCTTTATCCTTCTGCAAAAACCAAAGAAGACAATTATCACCTTATTTTTGTTCTATCATTTCTACGGGTAATTATCCAGCAGTTTCTAATATTTTGTCTCCAACAATCTAGCTAATATCAAGATTTCAAGGACTTAATGTCGCACCCTGCAGCTAGCGTTGGCGGAAGCGCTAGCCCAGCAACGCAGCATGGTTCGCTGGTCGTCAATAGTGGCAATGGTGCTCTTGGCAGCCCGAACGTCCACTCGCTCACAATCTCACCGATCATCGTCGCCCGCTGGCTGCTGGTCCAGAAGCAACGCCTCGAGGCTCTCGCTACGTCCCTAGAGAACCATCATCCGGGCATCCTAGCTACGGCTGGCGGTCAGCAGCAGACGGACCAGAACGTCGACGTCGATATGCCTGATGTCGGTAGCGAGCTCGATATCGATCGGGCGGCGAGGCAGTTCATCCACGACGTCGGAATCGATCCCGACCGCCTCGTTGCGGGGACGGAGCTCGCGCGCTTCCTTGAGTGGGCTGCTGGCGTGTGGGTTTCTGGCGGCGGCCCCATGGAAGGTGTGGCGAGCCATCAGTGAGCTAAGCTACTAGACCTGTCTTGGGGACTCTAGGCGAGCTACCGCCCGCGGTGACTGTCTCATTCGTCAGGAGTGCGTCTTTGTGGAAGTTTTTCTCCTCCTTGTTTCATCGGGCTCGGTAATGGGTATTTTCTCGTTATGTTTCCGCTACGGCGGTCGGCCGTTCTCTTTTCTCCTTTTGTCTGCGGTTCCGCAAGGTTATCCTAGTCATTCATTCTTATTTCCTTTGCCGCGCAGTTTCAATGTATCTCCGTTCCTCTGTCTCTCTTTCTGACCTCCCCGCCTCCGGCTTTCTCCTACTCTCTTTTATCTCCATTCATCGGTAGTGGAGTATGAAATCACAAAACATCACTATTGTATTCGTTCAGCTAAGCATTGTGCTCGTTCAACTAAGCATATAGCCGCTAACTACATAAGTTCCGTGTGCTTGGGACTCGGCTATTTAGATGTCATATGTGACAGGACTGCATGGGTGTACGGCAGATCGATTCAGGGATTGCTTTTATGGGAGCGAGTCTCGTCTCCACTCATCTGGGTCTCATTGTGACGTCCGATGATTTATTTATTTTATTTATTCATACTCGCATACAGCCTTACTAGACTGAGGCGGCGCACTTTTCAAACCGGTTTCCCCGTTCGCTGTCCGTGCGAGGTGGCAAGTAGCAAGCCCCTTTGTCCTCCGCCCAGTCCTGTCCCAAGAGAATATGACGTGCACCAACGAAATCACAAAGGAAAAGAATTCTAACAAAAGAAAGAACAAAGGAAAGCGCAACCCGCCCCTTTCTCCTCTCCCGCAATGAAGGAGGGCGTCGGGAGGAAAAGCGGTTCCTCCCCCCCCCCCATCACCCAATTGCTCCTCCTCCACTCTCCTTTCCTCTTCTGTGACGTCCGGTAAGTCGAGGGAATATTTTCGAGTCTTCCAAACTTGATACTCACCGCATTCGCAGTGGCCAACACACCTGATTGGAACACCCAGCTCATCCTTTAATTCAACGTACATATTGCGCCCGACGTCAGGGTAAGATCCGCCCCCAAAAAAATCGACATCCAAAACCTCACAACTGACGTTATATATGTACATATGTTCGCCGTCTGGTAATCAACCATCACTGCAAAAGCGATAACCTGCAGGTATTTCCACCGAATGGCAGCGTGGAGGAGTAACCAGCTAAGCATCATACAGCAGCTCGACCCCCCAAGAAATCCCACCCGGCCTGGCGCCTTCCAAAATGCACCAGAAATTCTCTCCTCCAGCACGGCTTTACCAGAAGTTCGTGTCCGCCCCTGCATCCCCGACGATCATCCCTGCTATGAGCCCGATTATCGCTACCCCGATGAAGATGATCCTCCACTCCCAGCAGCCCTTATCGCTCCAGACTTTCGACACCTTCCCGAGGAAATGGCGCTTGCAGATGAACCGCCGCCTCGTCGGTCGCGGCAAGGTGGTACGCGTCGGAAACGGGGTTTCCTCCCACAGGGACGTGGTGGGTTCGAACTGCGCGGGCGGATGTTCCAGACTAATCGTTGTTACGTAATCAAGCTCCGTGACGTCCGGAGCGAGTTGAACGGTCGAAGGACCATGGGCGGTCCCAGGTCTGGGGCGAGTTTTTGTGACAGTGATGGTGATGGTGGGCCGAGCTGCCGCGGGCTTCACGAAGTCGGCAGGGGTGGCGGTGGAGATGAGAGCAGACGCGGCGGTAGGGAACATCGGTTGAGACACAGTCGAGAGGGATGTTGGTGGGAAGGTGCCAATCTGCGACATTTTGGAATTCCCCAGAGGTGATAGGTTGATGGGAGTGATGGTAGTTGCTGGTAATCGTGGTACAGATGAGGTTAAGAGGGGAGATTTTTTTCCACAGATCGTTGGAGATGCATTCTAGGTGCGCGAGCAGCTTTTCAACTAGCGTGTGGTAATTGCCGTTCGGTGGTTGTCTTTCGCTTAAAGATTGCTGACTTCTACATATCAGCTGCCAAGACGGCGAATTTATTGAAGTCGGACGCTATAGAATTCGAAAGTGTCCCTCGCCTCTTCTTTTCCGGCTTGGCCTTCTTATATTCTACAACTTCCCAGCTATCCACCCCACCTCTCTTTTCTTCGGCACCATCACTCGGCTGCTTGCCGTTCTCGTTGGTTGGCGACTCTGAGATCGCAGTCTCTTCAGTTTCAAGAGCCTTGACAGCACGCCAACGAAGCTCCAGCACGTACCTGGCAACCGCTTTCGCTTTCTCTGTCGGGTTCTCGAAGCTGAACAAGAACACACGACCATCCAAAAGATCCAGAATATCAGGCAGCTGCAGTAGGCTCTTATGCAGAGCCTCCAGGCTTCGCACATCTCCGAATACCGGCGTATCACGAATAGTGATAAATCGCAGCACTTCGCGCAGCAACAACAACGAATACCATCCAGCCTGCGCCATGGCAAAGATGTGAACCAGTCGCCAGTTCCACTTGTGCTTCGTCTCCTTAGGCGGTGTGAACCCTGGGTTCGGAAGCAGTATTGCTGCAGTGGCGGCAAGTTCGTCGGGTGATAGTACCGGTTGATTCCGCCCCTTCATGGTGGAGCAGATGCCATCAAGTACGGCAACCACCCACCAGGAGGTTTCTGGCGCATCCGCGACTGCTCCAGCAAACTCTTCTAGCTTTTTGGCCGCGTTCTCACAGAGTACGGGCGATTCAGTGATCCTAGATCCGCGTCGAAACACCTCTTTCACCTCTCCGCCGCCAAACAGCAGGGAGTAAGCAAGCGCTCTGGTGGAACAGCCAATCTCCCATGCTGGTGCACGTTGTGGGTCCTCGTTCAGAAACGGAAAATACATCCTCCGATCCGTCTTGCCCTTCGCCGCGAGAAATAGCAACTCCCCAATCCTTGGTTCCTCCACCATCCGGACGGCGCCGCCCTCGGCCGGCAACGAGTATTCTCGGACAAACGCTGCAGGAATGGATTCCACCGCCGCGCCCTGCCGCCTGCGCGTCTCGATCCTGCCGAGCCGGTCTAAGATCTGACCGAGCGACGCGCTTGAATCCAGCGCGGTCTGGTACGCTACGTGCAGTAGGGGATATTTGAGAGCCCTTGCCACGTCTGCGGGTCGCGACACACGGGCCATTACCCCCTCCTCAGTGAACACAAGATCCTGCAGCATGACGACGCCCCAACCGTCGACATCATCCCCAAACACCAGGAGGTCCGAGTCCCCCGTCAACACTATCCCGCCGTTCCGGATTGCCGCGGCGGCAAGGAAAGGGTCCGCCTCCCCCGGCACCGTCTTCGTCAAATCCCGATAGCGGTTGTGCGAGCTCAGCCACGCGAGCGCGGCGGCTACGATAAATGGTGGCGCCGAGAGCGGCTGCGTGCGGGAGACAAAGGCCGCTTTCGATGTTTCGTCGGCAAAGAACGTTTCCGGCGATTCAACGATGGATTGAGCGCCATGTCGGATAGTGGGATTCGCAGATCGATAATTCGTGAGCTTCCGGAGCGAGTCGTTGAGACGCGACAACCGTGTCTGGGTTTTCGACGATGGAAGGGCCGAGTCGAACAGGATCTCCGCGCTGAACACAACACGTCAGCGGTGGTGCGGCACATTTGGAGAGGCACGAAGGAGGGGGGAATAGGAACATTCGGAATCCGGAGGTCTCAAGACGCAAGAGGTACGAATTGAAGGCGAGCGCGAACGTTCGGTACGAGAGCGTGGTCTCGAATGGATTGCCACCTACGGCGCCACCGGCACAGAAGATAAGGTGGTAGATGTGGTGGCACAGCGCCGGCCCATCGATGTAGATAGGAGTTTTGGGGTCATCAGAAGAAGAGAAGGTCCCGGGGCGCGCAAAGCGGGTGAGATGCGAATAGAGGTTGCGTATTCCCATGGTTGTGGGGCTGTTGGCAATTGCGGGGTCACGATCGCAGATCGTTGAAGTGGAAAACGCCGGGTAAACCGTGACAGCGGCACCTCAGCATGTTGGCCGGATTTAGTTAGTCTACTCGTCGCACTATCCATGAATATTGAAGTATTATCTATTGAAGACTAACTACATGCTAATTTAGTAAACTAAACATCAATCACCAGCGTTAAGTGCTGGCCCAGACAGTCTCTCTGTCCATGAGCTGGATGACTTTTGGTTACGTACATACATACAAATTAACTACTCGCCAGTAACCCTCGTCAACACCCAGGAAAAAGAGCAGTAACCATTGCTCCCGCGTCCATACATTCCCAATCCTTCCAAGGAAACGCATCACCAGTGACACAGCAAATAACAGTCCGACCAGCTGACAAAAGATAGCGAACAGAAAGAAAAAACACAAGAAGATAGAGAGCAGGAACGCATGTCCGCATTACGGTCCATCCAGGGTCCAATCCTGTCTTCGCGGGTGCGGTCCTGTACCGTCTCCTCCAGGCTTTCCGCTCTCCAGTCCAGGGTCCGGGTCGGGCGATTCCAGTGGCAACTCTGGACTCCGTTGGAGGAAAATCCACTCTCGCGTCAAGGCTTCCTCACGGGCTCCCATCCATCCGGCGTGTGTAGTTGCCGGGCTGGAATCCACTCCACTCCGGTTCCCGCATCCTCCAGCTCCAGCCTTCCGGGGGCACGGGGTCTCCGCTTCATTCCAAGCTCCAGGAAGCTGTGGGGTGCTGTAGTGAGCTGATTTTCGTTTCCCGCGCAGGCATCCATCACCGATCCGGAGTGCGGAGGTTGGCTGGTCAGTCGGAGAGTTGGCTTGTGCGCGCAGGTGCTGGTGGAATCCTAACTTGTCGGGTGCTTTCGAAGCAGCGAACACTGGAGGCGAAGCGGGCGACGGATGTTGTTATAGGGATCCCGGGTTGTCGCCGGTGATGGGATGTGGGCACCACACAAGGCTATATTCAGCCGCACTGCCCGTCTTTACTCCTCAAGCTGCCGCCAAGTAATTACTCCAAGCATGCGGACGGAAGTGCACTGCCAATACGTTATCAACCCGCTGGAACCTGAAGCAGTCTGCCGACTGCCGTCTGTAACTGCGAGAGAGTTCGTACGCACTAGCCGCTGCATTCCTATGTGCTCCACCACCACCTCGCCATCGTAGCCCTCACCCCGGCCATCCTCCTCTCCACCACCACCACCACCTCCTCCTCCTCCTCCTCCTCCTCCACCTTGCCGCCGCTGCCGAACACCGCTACCATGCCAGCAGCTGACATCCCGTTCTGTCAATTGAGTCACCCGCTGCAGTGTGCGCAACTACATACGGACATGGCCGTTGGAAACCCGAGTCACCCGCGTGTGCGCACACAGCAGGCAGCACAGCCGGGAGTTCGGCACACCTACCTAGGTAGACATCCTCAGGTTTGTTCGGTGGCTATTTCCAGCGCTTTCCGGGCGAGGTACAGCGCGTGAATGCGTGCGTGCGCAGTGACTGCAGTTTGGAGTGGCTACTGAGGTCGTCATCTGACTGGTTTATCGTGGAGCGCACACGGTGCATATCGGCGGGCAAGGGTGAGACTGACACCGCCGACTTGCAAATACTGTGTTGTGTGGGTATTGACACAGGACAGCAGCGAGCCGTTCGGTCTGCCGAAAGCGTTATCGCCAGACTGGATTGCTGTGCACGTGTGTGGGGTGCGGGGTGCGGCTGAGCGATATGGGGCTCACTACCGCCCCAATCGTAAGCGAGCGAGACAGAGAGATTGGTTCCCAGAGAAGCTGGAGATATGTAGGCATGTATATCAGCTTGCTTTGTAGGTGGACGGTTTGCTGCACAGCCCCCCTATGGTGTTTCCAATCCTCCGACTACGTAGGTTCCCACGCAGACTCGAACTGAACCGAAGATTTATTTTCGGACCGGACATTGAACAAACAACCCTTGATTCGAAATCTCTACCTATGCCAACTTGCTACGCTAACAATATGTTCCTCGAACCCCATTCGGCCCCAATTGAACGTCATTCTCCACTCCACCCATAAAACCTCAGTGTGAAAACAGCCGCCGACAGCCCGGAAACAAAGACTTCAAGCGAGGCAAAAAATAAAACCCGTGGATCACGTTCCTCCAATCCAGAGAAGAAAACGATGTAAGTCGGCAGAAAAACAACAGCAAGGGAAAATGGAAAATGGAAAAGGGAGAGATAGAAAGAAAAAAAATGCAAAAAAGAAGAAGAGAAAACACAATATATCAGGGAAGGTTGTTACGGATTCCGTCGTGTCCAGGATGGGGGGAAACGGGCTGGTGCGAAGGGCTCCTACTGTCGTGATCTTGCAATTCCGTCATTAACTGGGTCGCGCCTATATCGGACAACCATCTGGTCGGTTACCTCCCACCTCCTCATCGCCGTCGCCGTCGTTTACGAATCCTAGTCCGTCTCCCTTCCAGTCGGCGATCTTGCGGCCTTTCGCATACTCCTCGGCGATGTGCTTCTTCCTTTGGGCCCAGACCGTGAACTGCGCTCCGCAGAACCCACACCGCGACGCCGGGGGCGGCGGCGCGTCGCGGGCCCAGCTTGCGGTGTGGGCGGTGTCCCGGCGCACGTGCGGATGGCAGTGCTTTAGATGCTGCATGAAGTTGTCCTTGCGGAGGAAGGAGCGGGCCCCTTCCGGCTTGTCCGCGCAGCCGCGACCGCATGGCGGCGATGGTGGCGGTGGTGGTGGTGCTGGATTGTCGGGCGGTTTCGGCGGCTCCGGTCGACCCGGCGATGGTAACGATACCGGCGTCATCACTTCTGCCAGCGACTGCTGGCGCTTCCATTCCGTGCGCAGGTCCGCTTCAAGCCGCGGTATCTGGAGCGGTTCAGGGCTGTCCAATCGCCAGCCGCGCGCGCCGGGGGAGAGCTGGCTGGGGCTAGTGGCGGCTGGGAACTGCGGCGTGTGCTCAGGCGTCAGAGGCTGTTGCGCCTCATGAAGGCTGTCGTGCAACCCTGGAAATATCTGGAATTGAGCATATGTATCCTCCAGGGCAGAAGAAATAGGAGATGGAACCCCGCTCAGTGTTTGTAGTATCTGACCTGGAGGAGCTGCGTCCTGAGAAACATGAACGACAGCAGATAAACGACCATTTGTTCCGGTACCCAACATGGAAGCTGGCTGGCAGCGGCCATCTTGCAAGAGCGAAACATCCGCGGACTGGCAATCCATGGTTTGGTCCAAATCCTTGGGGGCGCGGCATGTGGGCAAATCCGGGTTCAGCGCAACAGAATCCGGCAGTCTCTCCAGGTTATCCGGGCTGAGGGGTCCGCCATGTGTACTCTGGCAGTATACACATCTCCCTGTCAACGGTTCGGTGGGCCCGTTGGGCGCGCAAATCCATCTTGACCGCTGCAGATGTTTCGACTCTTCGTGACGGAAGAGGTTGCAGGGTTTGTTGAAGATCATTTCGCACCCCCCCCACACACAGCGGAATATGTATGGAGCTCTTGGCTTCTCGCCACTGGCACCGGGCGAGCGTTGACTAATTCTGGTGCTCGTCCTCTTCACAACCGCGCTCCTCATCGGGGCTTGGGCTTTCCCAGCGGATCGGGCAGCATTTCTCCTCCTCTTTTCGAACGAAACCTGAGTCCCTACTGTGGCGGGCTTGGGGTCAGCTCGCATGGCAGGGGTGGATGGCGGTGAGTACATCGCGGCGTCTGGGGCAATCGCAGTGGGCTCCGGAGAATCCTGCAAAAATGGCCGGTCCGATTCCGCTGGCATGTCCTGGGCTTTCTGGCCATCATCTGTTCCTGCGAGGCCGCGGCAACCACTCAGGGAACCCAAATCCGGGCAAATGGGGAGGTCCTGTCCATCCGGAGGCTCCGACGTCGGGTCATAGCTGTCCGGCTCATCCAGCAATCGTGCTTGCTCCGGTAATGTGTTGTTTCCGCCCGGCGACGGAAACGGTGCAGACTGCACAGACAAAGTTGGCCGGAAATCCTAGAAAGCAAGCGCCGGAACGCGCGATTAGCTCGGTTGGATCGCCTAGTCGCAGTATCGAATCGGTAGACGGTAGAAGGTAGCTGGCGGAACATACCAGTTGCAGATGCCGCGGATCTACATAGAAGTTATTTCCCACCGAACTAGAGGATCGGGAGTAGTCGTGGTCGCTGTAGTTGTGCATAGCTATGTTCTTCACCGGCGAACACAACAAGTTCCAAACTGCTGTTTCGTCCAAAAAATGCCGTTCTATTCACTTAAAACATGCAAGTTCGCTCCCTATGGCATCCACCCTCCCTACAATAGCACCACTACTGCTCCTGTAACTCAGTCTCGCCATTACTCTACGTACGCACCCCAGCGCGCAGACAGACTGCCTGCAGCTGAGCAGGGATAATTACCAGCAAGGAGTGCATCCATCCTGAGTCGCGCCTCCGACTCGGCGCGGCGAGCACGCTGGACGGCGGGAAATCTGCACTCCACTCCTCCCCGCCGCAAGTGCACTCCCGCCCTCGGACTGTCATCGAACTCATCGCTCCAAAGGGGCAGACAATCTCAGCGAACTGCAACCGCGAAACCGCCTATGTACATACATCGGCCGCCGCCAGATGCCGGTACGCCTTGCGAGCGCCGAGAGCGGGGTGCACGTCTCAGCTGAACTCGAAAACTCTTGGCGGATTCTCCATCTAACTGCTGGTTGGCTAGAGCCTGAATGTGTTTCGGACCACTGAACACTTCGCTGCCAGCCCCCACAACCCCACCGTGCGGGCACACATTTTCGCTCTACTTCAGAACAGATGGTTGTGCGCAACGGACTAGGGTCTGAGTGAGCTCTTGCACATTTCAGCCTCGCCGCTGTGGCACCCGAGTTACCTCAGGACCCCTGTGGGCTGTGCTGCATGAGTGATCGGATGTGCCCAGCTCTGCGCGCGGTGCGTCGGCCGGCCGCCGATGCTGCGGCGAACCCAGTCGGGCCGGACCCCCCACGGCCAGATGACTGACCGAGCGCTGCGCCAACGGGAGGTCCGCAAGCACCACATTCCCCTCTTGTTGGTCCCCAACGTCCTTAGTTAGAGTTCGATGAGGCGGTATTCCCCACGGCTGCTAACGTGTGTGATATTCTTCCTACTGGCCTGCGGTTGCAGGGTAGCGGCGGTTCTCCCTCGCAGCGTCCCTCGATGTGCGCGCTCTAGGGATGCCCTTAGTTTTACCAGCATGAGTGACTGTTCGAGGCCCTCTCCGTGTGCGCGATCTTGGCGGCTTTCCTTTCACTTCCTTTCCTTTCCGCGGGTGCTATGCTCTCGTGCCGGTGCGCGAACTGGCAGACTGGCAGACTGGCAGGTTGTCGATGCCGTCCGGATGACAGCGACCCATAGCATTGCGTCATCCAGAGTTGACTGGCATTCGCACCGCGCACAGCTCTAGGGAGCTATAGGGAAAACCCCTCAGGTTGCTAGATACTTCAGCAGTGATCCCTGATACCGTGCGTACGTAGGGAGGACCTCAGGGTGCGAGTATCGCACCTCTCGTCCGCTGACCCAGACGCAGAATACCTATCCACCCGCACCGGACAACGAGTTCCGGATAGCCTGAGATAGGGCTTCCCGGCTTCGGCCGCCCCACGGGGACGACAAGGGTTATATAACTGAGCCTCTTGGGAGCAGTTCCATTCGGGATCCAGCCAGCTAACAGTGCTAAAGCGGCGAAGATGGATTAAACCCCACCCCGAACGATCGAACACCGGTCCGATAGGCTGGTTAGGCACTTTCTTGAAACTCGCTTCGGCACCAAAGGGTCGCGGTCACAGTTGTCGAGCCAGGTCGGTTTCATGTGCGCCGGCGGGGGCGAGCCCCGCTCGCGCGGCGAATAGGCCGAGCAAATGACGGCACATCGCGGGGGGGAAGAGGCTGGGCTTCTTGCCGTCCCGGATTCTCCCCCCAACCTTATCCAGGGATGCAAAAAACCAACATCATCGCCCGCCGTTGCCCAGATTCCAGTCGGTTTCCCGGCGGAAGTGCCATTTGCTCGGAACCCCGATCGGTTTGGATCAGCAAACTTGCAGCAGTGAAGCGATGCCTTCCCTACTTTTGTGCGCACTGTGCGTGTATAAAGGGATCAGGCGCATATAAACACGGCAGGCATACGATTTTCAGTGATCCCCATCAACACCCTTTTATTGGCACATATAGCTACATTACCGTTCATTCTTCGAAGTAATGAGGAGCACTCAGCGCCAGGGCGACTGCCCGAATGAATACGTCGACTATCCCGTGTTGCGTCAATACAGCAATGCGGCGCTGTCACTGCAAAGCGGCGGAGAGGCACAGCCGGCTGCCGCCGTTGGAGATGCGAGCCTTCTACCTGATCCATCACCCAGCTTCACGGTATGTGCTTTGTTACCGCCTTATGCTATCCGCCCAAGGCACTGACTGATGGGGTGGTACAGTTTGCATGCCCCGATTCCGAGCGTCCGGCCGGCGGGGATTGCGCGCAGTGCGGAGTCCATTGCGACAATCTGGTCGCCTACTCCTTCCACGTAATCGATAACCACACTTTGGCGGAAGACGTCTACGTGTGCAGCATCGACCACTGCTACCAGCAGTGCAACAACTTCAATGATCTGCTCGTGCACAGCATGGTGCACCACGACAAACTGGACGCGGTCCCTGCCGTGGACAGTCCTCTCTGGGATCTCGAATTCCAGTACCTCTGGGAGTACTTCGTGCAGCGCCTCAACGCGGACCCTGCCATGCGCGGCAGACCCCCTCCGATTGTGGAATTCGGGGAGGGCTTCTCTGCGTGGTGCGGCCGGTGCAGTGGCTACCACACGATCCATCAGAACACAAGGTACAATGCGCATGACCCGCTCCTGCTTTCCCCCTTCTCGGCGGGGAGCCAGGCCAGCGTTCTGGCGAGAGAGCACGAGCTCCGGTCCATACTAGAACGAAGCAAGATCAATCCCAGCGACTACAGAGCACTGATGGCCGAGAGGGCCCTATTCAACTGGATCCGGAACAACGCTATGGTGGTTATCCCAAATATCTAACTCTACGCTCTTGGAAAAGTGGCTGATTCCTCACGTTCAGTGCCGCATTCCCGACATCCCACAGACCCCGCTGCCCGAGGGCCAAGACAGCACGATGCAGGGCGCGGCAGCGGGGGCTTCTGGTGGCTGTTCGTTCCCGGGGACCGCTGCCTCTCTCCCGCCAGAGTCTGCTGGTGCCTTCCGTCCCGTTGTGCGTGGCTGGAATTCTGCTCGAACGCCATGGCGCCATCCCAGTCAATGTCGCATACAACCCTGGTCCCTCTCCCCCCAACTCCCACCGGATAGTCCCAAGCCACCGCACACCCTGCCGCCGCCGCACATACGGCACCCGCCCACGTCGCCTCCGTTACCAAAACCACTCGTCCTCACCGCCAACGTGGTCAAGAACAACGGGATGATCAGCCCGCTCAGCCCCCCCTTCGTAGCGGCCGGCGACGTATCAGTCGGCCAAAGTGCACCAGCGCTGCCTCCGAAGCGATTCCGCAAGCGACGGGCGTCCAAGGGCGCCAAAGGCGGCTACCCGTGCACGTTCTGCCCGACGCACTTCACGAACGCCGCGAACTGGAAGCGGCACGAGCGCGCGAACCACGTCGTGCTCGAAGTGTACGTATGCGGGCACTCCGGGGCGCGAGACCCGGCGACGGGCGCGTGCCACTGCTGCGGTGCGGTGGCCGGGACGGGGTGTCTGTGTCGCGGGAAAGCGCTGGCGTGCGCCGAGAGGGATCACGAGTTCAGACGCGGAGAGCACTTGCTAGAACACCTCAAGACCCACGGCATCTCCGGCATTGCCAAGGGACAACGCGCCGCCGTGCTCGAGTCATGCAGGAAGGTCGCCGACCCCCCGCTCACCTCGCGATGCGGCTTCTGCAACAAGGTCTTCGACGACTGGGCGCTCAGGTGCACGCACGTCGCCGCTGAGTTCCGGCGCGGGCGATGCATGGCGCAGTGGACCGGCGACTGGGGGCTCGACGACAACTGGAGGCTGCAGGTGCATAACAACCGCAACGGCTGTGACGTCGTTCCGCCGCAGAGCAGGACGTGAACGGGAGGGTGGGCGGTGTGGGATGGGTTGGGCTGTTCGTGTTGGATGAGGTGCTGCCCGTGTTGGGAATGCTGTGGGCTGTTGTGGGCGGGATCGAGAATCCAAACCGGGCTCGCACCGGGCGTACATATCCGCCGTAGCCGTACCACAGAGCGCCTTCCGAATGCAGATGTGTATCTACCGTATAGTGTTCAGTGTGCTCGATCGTGCCTCGAAAATTAGAACCTCCAGCCTATGACGTCGGGCACAGAATATCACATGGGCTACCACGTCCCTCTCACCACTTCGAGTCTGTCCTCCCCGGCGACCACAGGGTCGCATGCGATCAATGAATTCACCACCATCATCACCTCCCCGGCGACTGACTCCCTACTCCACCCATCCATCCACCAACCAGAAACGCGACATGTAGTGTAGTGTAGTGCTCTATCTATTGGAACGTGCTCTACATAGTAACGTTGCCGGGGGGATGTTCCGGGATCGGGTAGTGTGAGAGTTACCACCTTCCGACAGCGGAAGTTATACCAAGCTCGGAGCTAACAATTGACATGTGTTAGTTGTATATGTACATATTGTACTAGTACATATGTAGATAGATAGTTGCGCGCACACAATGTGCCGGCTTAGCCCAGCCACATTCCGTGCACAGAAGGGCATGAGGGGTGGATCATACGGGAAAGAATTTCTCACCGCGCCGGAGAACGATCTAACGAGGGTTGGGGGGAGTCACCGGGGGCCTACTTCGGCTAGTGGGTGTTCTTCTCCCTCTGAAACATTCTGCCAAGACAGTTGCAGCCGAGACGGGAACGATGAACAGGACTGCACCACCGCCGACAAGAGTAGCACTGTTTTTCTGTGTTATGCGGCGGTGTATTGCTGCTGGCGGGGGGGTAGTACTTTTCACGGTTTAAGCAAATTGTGTCTGTAATCCTCTGGACCCAGGTTTGCTGGATTGCTATCGTGATTTTTCTTTCCTGCCTGATTCTCCCATTTGCCGGCTTTAACCGTGATGTCCGTACCAACACTGGTGGTTTTTGTTGGGCCCCGCGACGACATCGGAGCCCTGTCTGCCCGAACTCATGAGCGATCCCTCGGGCCAAGGGTGTCAGGGGTGCATTGCGGCTGAGCGACAGCGTTGTCCTCTGACGGTGATCTCGGATGGAAGCTCGCCGACCGAGTTACCGGAAGGAAGTATGCACAGTTTGCCCCGCCGCAAGCAGCGTCCGGATGGGCTGGCGGCCGGCAACTAGAGGTAACAGAATCGCCTCGCCGCTCTACCAGTTGAAGCCCGGGTACACATTGACTGGCTGATACCCGAAGAACCGCCCCTGATGCCAAAGTGTGGGTGATGCAAGAGCAAAACCCGCGAGCACCTCTGCAAGGATTGCTGGCGGTGGAGAGGTCAGCAGAGGGTTCTGCGGAAAGAGATACGCAAAGAGACGGGGAGGGGCAAGTGCAGCCAGACAGTCCTGGATTTCCTCGCCGCCACCGAAACGTACGCCGACACAGGCTGAATGCGAGTACGATTGCTTAAAAAAAAACCCCCCACCGTCGTCGTCTTTGTTGGATCGACTAGTATGCATGTGCTGCACGCCGGACAGGGGGTCGCCACAACCAATAGGGCCGCCCGGCTCGCTCGGTCGTTCGTTCAGCGGATAAAAAAATTCGATTCCCGGCCCGGCACAGGACTGCAGTGCGAAAGGCGGACGAAACCACGCTCCTGGCAGACGACTGGGATCGCGTCGAGGGGGGCGAGGCGTGCGCTGCGCACGTTCCGGCGGTGAGCAGAGGAGTGGAGCTGGTTGGATGCCCGATGGCGTGGATGTGCAGGGAGAAGCAACGGCGCAGGTTGGTTCTCCGCGGATGTCAGGTCGGCAGGGGCTGGAGAACATATCCCGCAATGGCAGGAGGGAATCGACAGCTGTGCGCGGACAAGCACTCCCGACGTCTACCGAGCGCCCCAGTGGGTGCGAAGGGCGTGCCGGTCCGGCGTGGTAGGGTTGGGGGTCGCGTGGGTGATCGTGCTGTTCTGCGCCGTCTCGAGTCCTGAAGGAATCGAAGGATCTGGTCAGCAAAGTGCGAGGACACGCGTGCGCGCACATACACGCACCGCGGGTAGTCGAGCTGCCCGGTTCGTTCAGGCGGGACTCAGTCGCGGCGTCCAGGACGCGAATGGCTGGTCCCGGGGCTCTTCGGCAGCCACCGCTCGTCGCCCGTCGCGATGTCTCTCTTCCATCGTCTTTTGCGGCCTTGAGCGAGCAGCCGTAGGCGGGCGGTCACGGATGCCGATGGCGAGGCGCAGCTGACGGCGGCGCGGAGAAGTGGCGCTGCCGAGAAACAGAAGAAAGGTCGGAGGTTCTAGGGAATCCGAGAAATGCGATGCGACGGGCGTTCCGGGCAACGGGCGGACAACAGCTCTGTCCACGGTCCCCGTGCCGGGCTCGGTGCACGAGCAACGGGCAGCGCGGACCGGCCAGGAGTGGCGCGGACCCATGGCCGCGAGTCGGCGTTGCTGACGAAGATGTGCCGGCAGCGTTCGGTGCCGAGTGACGTCGCGTGCCTGCTGATCCACCTGCATACGATTCCAAATCGTGTTGCTCGCTGACTTTCCGAAAGCTTGTGTGCACGGCACTGCGCAATACCGCAAGACTTCCCCGCTCGGGGGACGGAGTCGGGCGGCTAGCCTCCTTGGACGAAGTGCAGCATGCATGCGCAGCTGCGGTAACTCCGCAGCGACTCGGCCAAAGCCGCCACATCCGCGTCGATAACGCGTACCTCTCCGCGCAGCCGCCAGCTTCCCCGGGGTCTCTTGTTTGCACGCATCGTACCTTCTCGGCATCACCCCGTAGTTGTCCCCCATCTCCACGATGCAATCGCAGGCAGTGGACCGTCGGTCCTCCACGGCGCCAAAGACCTCCGCACGGTATGCCGCCGCCCTCCTCACCTCCGTTCTCCCCGCTCACGAACCCTCAGGAAAGCGTTGAACAGCCGCCGCCACGGCCCGGCGAGCTGCAGGTTCGGATCCGCTCAACGACGATCTGTGGCTCGGACCTGCACCACTGAGACCACTGCCGCAACGGCGACATCGCAGTGAAGCATCCGCTCAGCCTCGGCCACGAGCCAGCGGGGAGCGTGGTCGGCGTCGGCAGCGGCGCGCAGGGCTGGAGGGCCGGCGACCGCGTCGCGTTGGAGGTCAGGGTTCCGTGCGGCGGCTGTGCGCGGCGTCTCGAAGGGCGCTACATCTGCGCGACGTAGCGGTTCCGGGGCAGTGCGGAGCCGACACCGCACGCCTGGGGCACGTTGCAGGAGCGCGTCAACCACCCGGCCAGGTGGTGCACCGGATCGTCGACGGGATCAGCTTCACGCAGGCGGTGCCGCGGTGCTAGTCATCGGCGACGACAAACTCGCGCTGGCGAAGGCCACCACTGCCGACATCCTCGCGGAGGCCGCGCGACCGAACGGCGTCGACGTCGTCTACGACTTGCACCGGGGCCGAGGCCTGCGCGCAGACGGCGAACTTCGCGACGCGGCCCGGCGGCGCCGTGATACTCGTGGGTGTGGGGACGCCCGTGATTGCGCTGCCGATCTCGGCCGCCGCCCACAGGGAGATCGATATCCTGGGCGGGTTCAGATTCGCGAGCACGTGCCCGCCAGGGATCGCGCTGCTCGGGTCCGGGAAACTCGCCCGGCTGGAGGAGCTCGTGAAGCACACGTACCATGGCTTGGGCGGCGCCGAGGAGGGCTTTGGGATGGTGCGGAGAGCGACCGGCGACGACGGACGGCCAGTGGCCAAGGCGGACGGGGCAGTGCGGGCCCGGCTTCTTGAATCCGGTGTGCGGGGCTGGGGAGGTCGGTGGCTGGGTTCATAATGGCTGTTCGTCGGAACACCCAAGCAAACCCACCGACCGCCAGCCCGCATAGAGCTTGGTGATGTGATATCGTCAGCGACGGTGGATACGGGTGAGCAACGGATGGTATGGTTGAGCGATGGCTTATACGGGTGGGCGACGGTTGATACGGCTGAGCGATGGTTTATATGGGTGGGCGACGGTTGATGTGGCTGGGCGATGGTTTCTACGGGTGAGCACACCGTGCACGGACCTGTCTGCGTGAGCAAACGGGAAAACCGGCGCAGACCCAACGAGAACTGGCGGTTCCGCACTGGCCCCAGTCTGTCTGACCAACACCAGTCTGTGGTTTCGCTGGGCATGCACTTACCCTTGGGCCCTGTGAGCACGGCTGCGGCGGGGGCTGTGACTGGCTTGTGCTAGCGCTCTCCGCAGTGTTTGCTGCGCTGTTTGCCGCTATTGGCTGCTGCTCTCGCGGCCTGTCTGGAAACAGGGCGCCCCGTGCGACCCCCAGCGTTTTGCTTCTAACGACGATTTCTACAGAGTATGTACATGGGAAAATGAAGAGTCGCCCTCCCACGTGTCGAGCGGCAGCCTTGCCCTAGTCGCATTCTCTTCCTCACCCCGCCGAGTGGCCAGCGAGTTCGCCCTGTCCACCTCGACCAGGTCCATCCAGTGGCGCTCCGCCTCCCAGGTCCTAGTCAGCTGCGCCCGCCGGCTCTTCCCGACATCCTTCTCCAGCGCCGCCCGCCGCCGCTCCGCCTCCGACAGGACACCCAGGGCATCCGCCAGCAGCGCTGCGTCGGCTTCCTGCCGGCACCACAACAGCAGCTCCGCCAGCTCCCGCGCGTGGTCGGCCCGCAAGCGGTCCATCAGGTCCTTCTCGCGTTCCGCGCGGTCGGGCTTGCCCTTGAGGTACTGCTGCAGCGAGAACCAATAGTCGTCTTCCTCTGAGGCGTGGCGGCTGCGCAGGTCCAGTCTCTCCTCGGCGCGGCGGTCGTGGAGGGTCGCCTCGCTCGCGCCAACCGCGGCCTCGATCTCCGCGATCCCGACGTCCAGGAAGAACGCTATGTTGGCCATCTCCGTCTTCCACCGCGTCGTGAGGCCGTCCTGGAGGGTCTGGTGTCTGTCCTCCATCTTTGCCCGCTGCTCCGCGCAGAGCACCGTCAGCGCGACCGCGAGGCCGTCGTACCGCTCCCCGATGTCGTCCAGCGCAGCCTGGACTTCGCGCCGCCGCCGCTCCAGGCGCTCTCGCTCCGCCGCTGCCCGCCGCTCCTCGCGCTCTCGCTCCGCCGCTACCCGCCGCTGCCGCGCCTGCTCGTCCGCCAGCCGGATGAACAGCTGCCGGGCGTTCTCGACGCGCCGCAGCTCGGCGGCTTCGACGCTGTCCACGGCCTCGACCGCGGCTGTCACCTCCTGCCGCTCCTTGACCGTAGTCGTGTCGATCGTCAGCCGTGGCCGGGTGTGCACCGGCTCCGTGCCGGTGCACTTGCACGTGCGCCAGCGCGCACCGCAGATGTAGCAGAACTCAGCTTTGCAGCGGCAGCGCCTGGGATTGGGTTGTCAGCCGCGGACACGGGAGGGGGGAGCGTGGGCGCGAGACTTACATGTGTCGGCAGCCGCTGACCAACTCCACCATCGCATGGCACTTGTAGCATCGCCGCCACCCGCTGCGCTGCGCCACGTCCATCACCGCCGCCAGCCCCGTGTCCTCGGGACACTCGGTGCCGGCCGGGTGCATCGGGCCCTTGCAGTAGCGGCACATCCGGTAGTGGCATTTCTTGCAGCGAAACATGTACGACGTGGCGGCTGACTCGGCCAGGTTCGGCGGGATCCAGGCGCCGCAGTTGGGCCGCGCACAAAAGTGGCGCTGCTCCCACGGCACCTCGTACTCCGGCGCCTTCTCCCTGTATAGCGCGCGCTCCGTGCGCGTCAGCACCGAGTTGATCACCGCCGCCGGGACCTCCGAGAGACAGCACTTGGGCGGGAAAAGGGCTTCGTCCTTGAGCGCGATGCTGAATCGTGTTAGTCGGGCACGGCGGGGGAAGGGGCTAGAGCGGAGGGGAGATGCGCACGTGATCAATTTCCGCATACACGAGGCGCAGTATTTGTGCTGGCACGTCAGAGTCGAGAGAGTCTTGGCGCGGTGGTCATCGAGGCACGAGGCGCATTTGCTGTGGCAATCAGTCGACGGATCGAGCTACGAACGGAGACGGGAGACGCCACCCCTGCTCTTTCAGGCTCTTGAGGTATTTCCTGATGGCCTCGCCGCGCGGGCTCACGAGCTTGGGTATTTCCGGCCGGCCGGTCAGGGGCAGCGACGCAGTGAAGTACGCCGAGTACACGAGGTCGCCGGCGGTCGAGACGGCGTGCTCAACGATGCGGTGCCTGTGCAGCGCCGTCTTGGCCGCGGCCTTGCTCGGGGCTGGCACGGACGCCGAGCCGCCGGACGCGGTCGAGGCCGGACTCGTGGTCGACGCGCGGCCGATGCGCATGCGCGAGATCCTGCTGCGGAGACTGCGCACGCTGCTCGGCCCGGCAGCGGGCGCGGTGTTGCTGACGCCGCTGGAGCCGCCGGACGACGAGTGCAGCGATGTGGTGGGGCTGGCGAACACCATCTCCCCGAGGACATCCGGCTGCGGCTGCGGCTGCGGCTGTGGGGTCCCGGGCGCGGCACCGTATCTGTCGCGCTCGCCTCGCAGGTCCGCGCGGATCTCCTCCGGCACGGCGTCGTCGAGGAGCGACAGCTCGGGCGGCCGCGGAAACGCCCTCCACTCGTCGGGCCGCATGGTCTCGCCGGCCTCGGGGAAGAGCTCGTCGTCGCTGGCGGCGGCGGCGTCCTGCAGCTCGCGACGGTACGTCTTCAGCTGGGCGATGGTGGTCTCGATGTCGGGCGCTTTCTTCGTCGTCGTCGCCGCCGTCCTCACCTTCAGCCCCAGGTGGTGCGGCTTCTTGGTGAATTCGGCCGCCGTGGCGGGAATGCCCCAGAGGATGTTCTTCCCGTGCGCATCGGACACACTGGGAGGCGCAAGTGCTGTGGTCGTCATAGCCATGCGGGCGGGCCGGCCCTTTTTTCTTTTTTACCTTTTTCTTTTTTCCTCTTCTCCCCGCGCTGGGTGCGTTTGTCCGGTTGTCGAACTGAGACACGGAAGAGGGCTGCGTAGATATTCCTCACGTTGCGGCAGCGAGGGGCGGGGTACACATTCTCTTTAATAGCTGTCCCCCATCAATCGAGTGACTCGCCAGCCAGTCAGACCACCCCACACCCAGCTCCACCACGTGGCTCGCCCGTATCGCGACCCCGGGCGGAGGAGTGCGGAAGTAGCCGAGCGAAAAGAGTCGAGCATATGACTGCTCGAACGATGCGGGGTGAGGGGGGGGCAGTGCCTGCACGCAGCGCAGGACGCGGACGCGAACGCGAAGCGAGACGATTGGCCGGGCCCGGTCGGCCGATGCGAGAGCCACTCTGTTTCGAGCTGTGATAGCCCAGATCAGCAACGAATTTCCTCATCCTCCGTGGAGAATAGATAAAACCTCACGTCTGCACCCACGCTGCGGCCGGTCCGTGTGGATGGAAAGCTCACCCTGGAATGGTGGCTGCGTACGGCACATGTCGTCGCGCCCAGCGAGTGGCCGACACCGAGTGCTCGACGAAGGGATCCCGCTGGGCGCAGCACTGTAGATCGAGGATGCAATACGAGGTGTTGATGCCAGTGCAACGCTGCTTACGTGGTTGGTTGCATCCGGCTAAAGGTTGATCATGGGATATCAATCGTCTTGCCGTAGGGCTGAGTAGTGCTGAAAGATGCGCCTGCGCGTTCCGCCGAATTCCCACGTCTCGAAGTCTTCGTGGGTAGATGTGGAGAGGACGCAATACGATGCGCTGCACATTCCAGCACTGCCCTTGCGGCGGCGGTACATACGTGCGTACTTCCAGTTCTTCTGTGTTTTGTTGGTTCCTTTTGGGGGTCATATGAGGGCTGAGCGAAGACTGAGCGGAATGGGCGGAATGGCAACTCGAGGGGCGATGGACGCTGTGGTGCTGCGAGCGATGCGGCGTGTGTCTGGGCGGGGTGGAGGATACTTCCGCCGTAATGAATACAGATTGAGGCACGGGCAAGGCACTGGAAACGGCTCCGAGAAGAGAAACAATCCCGGAAAGAGTCACGATCTTCACGGATGCCCAAGGCGCAATCGGACGGATGGCTTCGGAGGAGCCTGCCCCGGCCAGATGTACGCGCTTCAGGCAAGAAAGCACATCGCGGTGCTGCGACGGTCATGGCCGGATATCACCATCGCGACCAGGTGGTGCCCGGCGCACAAGGGGATCCCCAGGGAATGAGAAGGCCGGCGAATGAGCTAAGCTGGCGGCAGAGGAGCCTGACGCCCGTGGGGTGGAGGCGCGCGCGATGCCGCTCCCCAGATCCCTTTCACTCCTTGGGAGAGAGATATCCGAGAAGAAGTGGGCAGAGGTACGAAAATGGGTGGGGGCCGGAAGTCCGGGAAAAAGTACAGAATGCCGAGCAGGAAGAGGCTTGACATGGCGGATGCGGGGAGTTCCAAGAGGCTTGCCTCGAAGTTTTACCAGCTGAAGGCAGGTCACTGCCTCACCGGGCAGTACCTACATTGGACGAAGAATCGGCCCACCGCTCAGTGCTGGTGGTGCCGGTGCCGGGCGCAGACACAGGACTACCCCTTCAAGGTGTGCCCAGCGTGGAAGGCCCAGCGTGGATCCTGTGGGCGGGGCGCAGGAGGAAAGCGGGAGGGGGAAGAGCCGGTTGGAGATCCGGGACCTCCTTGCCGACGGGAGGTGCAGCCAGGTGGTATTGGACTTCCTTTCAAGTTTCCACCACGGATGTGGGAAGGCTGTTCCCGGCCGAAGAAGACGCGGGGTGCGAGGTGTCCGAGTGGGAGCGCAGGGAGCGCAGGGAGCGGGAAGAGGAGAGGAGGGTGGAGGCGGAGGAACTGGGGGCCGGGGCCACTGCCGCTATTCCTGCCCACACCTTCCTTCATGGCATTCGCAGACGAGGAGTAAGGGGGGAGGCCTGCTTTCCTTGGTACTTTCCTTTGTTATTTCCTTTGGTCAAAATATACGCCGCCATAGTCTACATAGGCTGGACGTGAGTATGATTAAACAGGAAAAGGAAACTGAGGTATGAGTGCTGTGTTGACGGAGGTGCGGCAATCCGGTCTGGTTGGCTCAGTTGGTAGAGCGTCGGTCTCATACCCCTGCGATGTGGCTTCCACTCAGTAGCGGCAATCCGAAGATCGCGAGTTTGATCCTCGCACCGGACAGCTCCTTTTTTCTTGTTGGCACCGTTGCGATCGATGCCGAAGCGACGGCAACAGCTGCACTGCCCACATCCGGCTTCCGTTAGTACCATACGTATCGGCGTAAGTGTAGGAACAGATCCAACAGCTACAAGGCAATTCTAACCCATCGTCAGCGGTTCATCACTCACAGTACTGCTCCCACACATGCTAGACCTCCAGATGCGCAAACCATCCGTTGATGAGCCTCCTCCAGGGATGTGGAACATTGACGGGAAGGGGAAGGGGAAGGGGGCGGCCGGGCACGTGGTGGAAACTGGTGCAGCGAGTTTTCACTGATATGTGGTGATTAGGGTGTCCTAGACGTACTTTGGGTATCGCTGACGGTTCTGACGGCGGTTTGGGGCCCTGGGCGCCCTCGGTGGTGTTCAAATCGCCTACTAGGGCACCGGGTTTCAGAAGCTCCCCAACGGTTCAACGGTAAGCGGTGCCTCCTAGGAATGGTTGCATAGTGCCACTTCGCTTAATGCAGCGTCCTCTTGATTTCCTCATGCCTACGTCATCATTACGGTGTAGGACATCAAATAGTCCGCCAAGCTCACACCCGGAGACCCAAAATTCGAGGTACGGTTTCCGAACAACAATCCAAGGAAATACGGCCTGCTAGGGCCCCAGGCTGCTTTTGTATACTTCAAAACTTTTCTGTTTACTATCGGGAATCCCACAAAGGAACTGCGACAGGCTGGCCTTCCACAGGTTCACTGGTAATCACCAGCGATACCACCCCAACAGTCCACCCCAGCACACCGAGACGGCACTGCCTCGTCAACCCGTTACCGCAAGTATGTAAGTAGAACGTCTTGCCGCCAGCACCCCGCCGTGCATAATCGGAACCCGGACGTGCAGGACTCGTACAAGGGGGGATATATACTCGTATAGTGAGGTGTAAAGATGATTCTATTCCGCCGCCCCCTCACCAGCATCTTAAGCTCTACTATACTAGCTCTAACCAGCTCGTAACCAAGACTGCCCATATGCCTGTCTCATTGTTTACTAGCCACTTCTGCAGATGCTCCCACATCGCCTCCCTCTCCGCATACAAGCGGTCCTTTCATCCTCCCGCTTCTACCTCTTCCCGTAGGTGGATCTCCTGTGCCCTGCGTAGGGCATCCTGGGGAAGGTATTCGGCGGCGAATCTCTGCCCCATTCTCCTTCTTTCCTTGCGTCCGGCCAGGTTTTACTAGCCCATTCATTTGCAGTTCCCTTCAGGTATGAGATAGCGTATCGTGTCCGTCGTGTCAAGTTCCGTTCCGAGTCCTCGATGGAACACAATCTGGTTGCTAACTACCTCAAGGTCCTTTCCTGTCTTCTCTAGTGCGGCCGTCTTGCCATTGATCTCCGCCCTCTGTCTTATCATCTGTCATGTCGTTCATTTCGAACTTTAACTGCCGTGCTATATCCTGGATGGCCACATCTGCCGTCGCCGTGCTTGTGAGTCTTCCCCATTGATGATTTCCTATCGTTGGTCCACCCACCCCTAGTCCCCCTGTCCGTAGGGCACCTGTAATCGAGTGGCGCCGCCGTGAATGTCATCATTTCATCGGAGGTGTCGGCCATTTCGTTGTGTTCAATAATACTCGTGTACAATTGCTTGCGCGGGGGAGTTCCAAGGTCTCTGATGAACTGGTGTTGCTACCAATGCAGGACTCGTATAAGAGGGTGTATCCGTATAGTGAGGCGTAATGATGATTCGATTCCGCTGCCCCCCTCACCGGCATCTTGTGCTCTCTAACCCATACTAATTCAAACCAGCCAGGAACGAATACTGCACACCAATACACGCGACCAAACGCTCACTAACTACGTATGCTCCCACAGGACAGCACGCTACCACCGCGGGTAGTGAGTGTGAGTTAGGAGCCATACTGCATCATAGCAACCCGAACAGAGCCTCACAGGTCCAAACGCGGTCTACAGGGTTTCGTCTCTCCTTCTATGGTTGCTAAGCATCGTCATTCTCCTTATTTCTACCTAGGTAAGTAGCATAGTGGGTAGTTAACCCATAACGTTAGCCAGGTGGAAGCGAGACGGCCGGATAACACACCGCTCTATGTGAAACTTTTTTTTTTTCACGGCATGCGCAACGGCCTACCACCACTGTAGCTGTACCCATGCCCCGCTTTCAACCACCCACAACTCCATCAATTTCTATTCGATTGATATAAAAAGTGGCTATTAATGAAGCTGGAAGTGCGCTCGTCGCCGTCGTGCCATCAACAGTAGGCAATGGCAAGAACTCAAAAATGGTCGAATTCACAAATCGGGAAACTTAAAACCTTCCTTGCAACAACCTTGCTCGTCGGTGTGCAATAACGTACGCCATTGGTGTAGAAGAGGACTAAATATCAGCTGTATGAAGCACTACTGCAGCTGTTCTCATGGCTTGGGTGGCTTTCCAACATCATTGTGTCTCTTCCTTTCCACTGGTGAGCTTATTTGTTTTTCCAGCTGTCTGCTCCGTACAAGTACTAGACTCACGACACCGCTTAACAGTCTTCAACCCGCTGTATGGTCCTGGATGCAATGTGTATGCACCCAGAGGCCGCTTAGTGCTGCCATCCCGGTGTATAGCTTTCGTCTCTTTTGTCGTGCCTGCCTCCTCCAGTCGTCTTCCAGGTAATCGAGTGGTTGTCTTTGCCCGGCATCTTGAGACTACTTTCAGTCACCTACACTTCGCGGATTATCAGAAGTGTCTACATACTAATGGATCCGGTGTGGTTTTGATCCTATACTTGTGTATCTTCTCTAACACTGCAAGGGGCAACAACTACCGACAGTACCGCACTAGCCTGTGAACCACGTAACAATCATCCACACATTTTAATTGGCTTTGGACACAGATTTTATATAAGTAGAAGAAGATTTGTGGTTTCTACTCTCGGACGGACTCCCCACTGCACCAAAACCGCCCCGTCTCCCACCACCACCCACAACCCCGAGCGCACCTGCACCGGTAACCTGAGCCTAACACCCCCATTAGTAATTACACCTCTTCTTTAGTTGTTGAGTGACTCTTTACATAATCAATTGTGGTTGGTGAGAAAATATCATAAAGTTACCCGGCCGTCTCGCTTCCACCCGATAACTCTCTCTATCATGCTGTGGTCAAGGGTTATCTGATGCCGGTTACCCCACTCGATCCTCACCCCACCATTGACCGTCGCCACCTCGATAGCTACAATGGAGTTCATGTTCGACCTCACCGGCAAGACCGCGCTCGTAACTGGCGGAACCCGTGGCATTGGCCGGGCCATGACAATGGCTATTGCCGAAGCTGGGGCGGACATCATCCTTGTGCAGGTGATCCTCTCCGAACTCCCGCCGGGCAATCGTTCGCGACTGCTGACTCGCTGGCCACCTACAGCATGACCGCTCCAACGAGTCGGTGCTCATTGCTGTGCACAGCCTGGGCCGCGGATGCATCATCGTGGAGGCAGACCTCGCTAACGCGGCGTCGGTCGCCTCCATCATGCCGCGGCTCGAGGAGTTGCAGGCCGCGCTCCCGAACGGCGGCGTCAACGCCATCGCTCCCGGATACGTCGCCACCGACGTTAATGCCGAGCTCCTAGCCGACGCCGTCTGTAACATGCAGATCCTCGAGCGCATCCCCGCCGCGCGCTGGCGCCGCCCCGAAGACTTCGCCGGCCCTGCCATGTTCCTCGCCAGCGATCGCGCGAGCGGGTACGTCGCCGGCGAGACCCTGGTGGTCGATGGCGGATGGATGGCGCGGTAGGCGATGCAACGAAAATAGGTGCCGTCCGGCCTGTCCGTAGATGTGTGGTGTCCGTGAATCCGCGCGTGTGGCGCAAACACCGATGGCCGCGCCAACTGGCCGACTTGAAACCACCGTCGCCTTCTTCCATTGCCACGCGCATGGAAAGGACACCAAGTCCACTTGGAATGCAAACAGGAGGCACACGACGTAAAGTGTGCTGCGATCGTCTGAGCACTACGTGTTGGTCGCGATCGTCGGAAACAACGGGTTTCAAAAATCACGATTTTCACGGACGCACAGGCTGCGATCGAACGGATGCAGACCTTGGAGGTTGGTCCGGGACAGGTCTTTGCCTGCAGGGGCGACGCATTCTGGCGGAGATTGACTGTCCGGTAAAGATTCGATGGTGTTCTGCCCACGAGACAACGAGAAAGCGGATGAATTGGTAAAAGCATCTGCAGATCAACCGCACGAGCATGGTGTGGAATGGCTCACCCATCAACAACCGGCCGAGACGATGCCCCCTGTCTCCTTGGCACACCTCTCCAGACAGGCGGCAGAGGAGAAATGGGAGGAAGCGAAGGGTTGGGTGAAGTGCCGCCAGTGGCGGAAGAACCGACCAGATCCAGAACCAGCAAAGGCACAGAAGGGTACAGCATCTCGCTACTACCAGCTGAAGACTGGACATGCCCTTACAAGTCTGTACTTGCAATGGATCGGAAGCCGAGAAGGTGATACGTGCTAGTGGTGGCACAGACTTGGGGTTACTCAACACGTGAATATCTGTTCAAGTATGTACTGCATGGCGAAAGCACTAAAAGGTGCTATGGAAGGAAGTCAGATCACAGACAAAGCGTGGACGGGATCGCTTCCGAATTGCCGATCCGTTCGCGTTTCTGAAGACTACCGATGTGGGACGGAAGGCCAGAGAAGTAGAATGAGAAAGAGAGTGATGGCTTGGTGGAGGAGGAGGATGAATCGGTGGAGGTGGAAGTAGAACTAGCGGAGGGAGAGGAATATGGTGGCGATTATTTGCAGAGTATTGTCGTTGACTGGGCCAGTAGGGCCAACGGGCTTTTTTGGTCTGGGTCTGCCGATTGTCAGAATATGAGATGTGTAGAAGAGATGGTTTATTGTTCTAGGACTGACGCCACTGCTCAAGATGTATGTGAGGAACATCACGTGATCTGACTAAGCATACACGACAACACTTCCCCCCCCTTACTGCGCTTTCCGAACGCCAGTAAGCCCAAGGAGACAAACAAAAAAATCAAACTCCCCGCTGGCCTCATTAAAACCTACGCAGTAAAACCCAGTGGGAAAAAAGCTGCTAGGGAAAAGAGTACCAACTCGCCGCAGTCCTATACAAAACAGTCTTCAACATTTGCTCAATCCCGTGCCCTCAACTCTGCCCAAACCCATTCCTTCAACTAGACACTGATGACGTTCCGGTGCAAGGGGCTTCGTCATGATATCGGCTAGATTTACATCAGTCAAGACGTAGGCGAATTTGACTATACCTTGAGCATGAAGCTCTCGACTGTCGTGAAATCAAATATCGATGTGCTTCGTCTTTGCACTTGAAACGCCCGACCAGATATTCTTCAACACGCCATTGCTGTCGCAGTATATCGGTGGTGTGACGAGTTCGCCGGTAACGTCTTTGTGTAGCTGAATAAGGCATCGGGCCTTTCGTGTAGCTTCAGAACAAGCAACGTATTCCGCTTCGGTGGTCGATATTGCAACTAGAAGCTGTTTCTTCGATTGCCAGTCTATCGGTCCACCATGTGCGTAAAAGATATATCCACCTTGAGACTTTCTATCTGCTCTGTCGCCTGCGAAGTCCGAATCGGTATAGCCAAGCAAGACATCCTTCTCCGCTCCCAATGTCGATCTTCCGGGAAAAACCAATCCAACGTCTGAAGTACCCTTTAGATAGCGAAGAACCCGTTTCGCTACCGTCATATGGGTCGTATACGGTTTTGCATTATATCGGCAGAGTGCAGCAACAGAGTAGGTAATATCGGGCCGTGTTGACGTAGCCCCATACATCAGACTTCCAACAATGGCTTGGTAGACAGCTGAATCCACTTCTCAGTCGGTTGACATATCGGTATCGAGTCGAATCTTATAGTATAATGGTGTAGGCATTGAATTTGCATCTTCCATACCAAACCACTTTGCCAGACCGAGATTCGACATCTGGTACTGTTTCATCAGGGCATTTTTAATATACCGTCGCGGCACATAGGTTTCGTCAAAGTTGATGTCTTCAACTTGCTCATATCCTTTAACAAACAGCCGGGCTTTGTATCTAATTGTGCCATTTGGATTGTGCTTGATTTTGTACACCTATTTGCAACCAATAGGCTAACTATTTGCCTCGGATACTGGTGGATAGGTGTTGTTCTTTATGAGTAACGCATATTCTTTCCTCATTGCTTCCTGCTATTGTCTCTGTAGGTCGCAGGCCATAGCTTGTCGGTAGGTTCGCGGATCGTTTCCGTTTAGCGGCAAATCAGACATTGTAGTATTCTTGATCGGTAGGTCTGGATCGACCACAAGAGCATTGACCGACTTCCGAGCTTGCATGGCGACCGAATTCTGGTTGTCTTCCATGGCTTACACGACAACCGGATCTTACGCGCCGACAGGAGGTCTTCTCGAGTCTTGCGAGCTGACCGAATCTTGCGTGCGGCCGATGACCGGATCTTGCGTGCCGACCGGATCTTACGCGCCGCCCGGAGGTCTTCTCGACTCTTGCACGCTGACTGGATCTTGCACACCGACCGGAGGTCTTCTCGAGTCTTGCGCGCCAACCGGATCTTGCACGCCGCCGACGACTGGATCTTACGTGCCGACCAGATCTTGCGCGCCACCCGGAGGTCTTCTCGAGTCTTGCACGCTGACCGGATGAGATGATCGCGCCGCCGACGGCCAGATTCTGTGCACTGACTGGAGTTCTTCTCAAGTCTTGCGCGCTTACCAGATCCTGCGCGCCGCCGACAACCGGATTCTTCGCGCCAGTAGCTGCTTGTCCTTGTATCCTCGTTGATCGACATGTAGGCACAGAAGGCGTACTTTTGTTTTTCCTTCTTTCTCTTCTTTGCGTTCTTCTGCTCATGAGTCCCCTTGGATCGCTCATAGCGGTTCTCTGCTCATGAGTCCCCTTGGGATCACTCAATGCTTTTTCTTGCTTATGAGTCCCCTTGGGATCACTCAAAGCTTTTTCTTGCTTATTAGTCCCCTTGGGATCGCTCAAAGCTTTTTCTTGCTTATGAGTCCCCTTGGGATCACTCAAAGCTTTTTCTTGCTTATTAGTCCCCTTGGGATCGCTCAAAGCTTTTTCTTGCTTATGAGCCCCCCCTTGGGATCGCTCAAAGCTTTTTCTTGCTTATTAGTCCCCTTGGGATCGCTCAAAGCTTTTTCTTGCTTATGAGCCCCCCCTTGGGATCGCTCATAGCAGCAGCAGCCTCCTCAGGTATGCTTGTAGTCACCTCGTCAGGTGCTACTTTAGATATAGGCCCTTCAACTTGAACTTCTTCATATATTGGCTTCTCCGGTGGAAGTCCTAGTGGATCTCCCTCATTGAATGTAGAGTCCTCCGAGTGGGCCGTAGAGTCTTCGTCAAACTTGACATCCGAGCATTCAATAATGCGTTTGGACTCCATATCCCACAAGCGCCAGATACCAGTGGCATTGCGAACATAGGCTGTTATCATACATCGTTTGGCATGTGCTCCCATCTTGTTGTCCGTTCTGAGGTTCTGAGGTATAAGCTTATAAGCAATACAGCCAAAACGCCGTAGGTGTTGCAGTGGAGGCTTGTCGATATCTAGATTCTGCGCACCGCCGACGACTGAATCTTGCGCGCCGACGACCGGATTTTTTCGTGCCGACGACTGGATTATTCGTGCCGACGACCGGATTATTCGCGCTGACGACCAAATTATTCGCACCGACAACCGGATTATTCGTGCCGACGACCGGATTATTCCTGCCGATGACCGGATTATTTGCACCGACGACCGGATTATTCGTACCAACCGGAGGTCTTCTCAAGTCTTGCGCGTCGACCGGACTCGTTCTCCTCGAGTCTTGTGTGTCGACCGAATCCTGCGTGCCGCCGGCGACCAGGTTCTACACGCCGGCAATCGGATTCTACGCGCCGACGACTAAATTCTACGCGCTGACGACCGCCTTCTTCAAGCATATATACCTGTGTAGTACCTCGTTTGGTGACTTCCCATTGACATTGAGTTCTCCTATGGATAATAGCGACTATCTGTGTATGAATTGTGTCAATCTGAAGATTTTGAACGTATATTGTACCGTAATGGGTTATTTGAATACTGGTATTGTCGCCCAGTAAGACATTGATTGGCATGTTCGGTTGATAATACACTGAAAAAATCCGATTTGTTTCTGTTATAAAGTACTAGGCCAAAAGTTTCCGTACACCCAGGTACAACTGCCCATGATGCCCTCACTCAACCTTCTCGATCCCCACAACCACAATTTAGAAAGTCTCAGTAGTTGGCATACATCATGAAT
>Ga0307508_10000222_pt1 | contig 69029 bp, 67 predicted proteins | sample 9_EM_MG_FD_203089 | JGI IMG/M metagenome (GOLD analysis project Ga0307508, IMG submission 203089) | Populus trichocarpa ectomycorrhiza microbial communities from riparian zone in the Pacific Northwest, United States - 9_EM | ecosystem: Host-associated > Plants > Roots > Unclassified | place... | reverse complement strand
TCTACGTGAACCGCAACATGATCGGCGCGGTCGTCGGCGTGCAGCCCTTCGGCGGCGAAGGGCTGAGCGGCACCGGCCCGAAGGCCGGCGGCCCGCACTACCTGTACCGCTTCTGCGCCGAGCAGGCACTGACGATCAACACCGCGGCGGCCGGCGGCAACGCAGCGCTGCTCGCCGGCCTGCACTGAGAAGCTGTGAACGAACCCCACACGGCCGCTCATCCCACCGCAACGCGCCCACTCGGCGTTGCAAATGCTCGCCGTGCCCCGAGGCACGACTGCGCTTTGCGCCTTGATTGGGCGCGTGGCGATGGTCTGCTCGGACGCGCGGGATTCATTCACAGCTTCTGAGCGCGCGTCAGGTCACGCCGGTTGCTGATAGCGCGCCTCCTGCGTGCGGCCGCCGTAGCCGTAGGCGCTGGCGCGCAGGTCGGCCACATGCACATACGAGTGCTCGGCCACATCGCCGAGCAGCTCGGCCATCGCCTGGTGCACCGCGGCGACGTAGCGCGCCTTCTCGGCCTTGGTGTTGGTCTCGTCGGTGATGCTGACCAGCCAGTGATAGCTGCGCGGCCCGGTGGCCGACAGCGCCCGGCCCCCGATGAACCAGTGGCCGGGCTCGATGAACTCGACGACGACGGCGGTCAGCGCGCGGTCCTTGTGCAGGATGCCGGCGGTGAGCTCGGCCGCGGTGTCGGCCGCACGGCGCGCCAGTGCGTCGTCGCGCGTGCCGGAGATCTGGAGGTGAAGGTAGGGCATGGCTTCCTCGTGTTCAGTTGAAGAGTTGACGACTGAACTCTAGGCAGCGATCATTCTTCTGTGAAGCAGATGATTTCGATCACATTCATCAAACACTCGAATGAATGACCTCGACCCCGCCTGGCTGCGCAGTTTCGCGGCCATCGCACGTGCCGGCTCGGTCACGCGCGCGGCGCAGCAGGTGCACCGCACGCAGTCGGCCGTCAGCACGCATTTGCAGCAGCTCGAGGCCGCCGTGGGTGCGCGCCTGGTCGAACGCAGCACGCGTGCGCTAGCGCTCACCGCGCCAGGCCTTGCGTTCCTGCCGCACGCGCAAGCGCTGCTGCGTGCGCAGGACGACGCACACGCCGCAGTGCGCCCGGCCCGCGAGGCCGCCACGCAGCGCCTCGGCATCAGCGAGTACTTCATGCCGGACCGGCTCGGCGAGCTGCTCGGCGTGCTGCGCGACGCCGCCGACGGCGCGCAGCTCGAGCTGCTGCTCGGCACCTCGGCGCCCTTGCAGCGGCATTGGGCGCAGGGCGCGGCCGATCTGGTCGTCGTCACCGCCACCGCACCGCCGCCGGGGGCGAAGCTGCTGCGGCGCGAGCCGCTCGCGTGGGTCGCCGCGCCCGGGCTGTCATTGCCCGCGGGTCAGCCGGTACCGCTGGTCCTGCTCGGCAGCGAATGCCCGGTGCGCGACATCGCCCTCGCCGCGCTCGCGCGCAGCGGGCGTGCCCATCACCTGCAGCTCGGCTGCACCGGCAGCCAGGCGGCGGTCGCGGCGATCCGCGCCGGCTGGGGCGTCGGCTGCCTGAACCAATCAGCGATCACGCCCGAGCTCGACGTGCTGACGCGCCGCGACCCGAAGCGCTGGCCCTCGCCGGGGCGGCTGTCGTTCTACCTGCTCGCGCGGCCGGGCGCGCGGCCGCTGGCGCAGGCCTTGTCGGCGTGGGCGCGATGAATGTTCATTCGCTCCACAGCCCGTGGCGCTTGTGCCATTCCTCCAGCGATTCGCTCGGGAACTCGGCAAAGTGCGGGTGCCGCGGGCCGTCCGGAACGTCGACCCACGCCGGCGCCCAGGCGAGCCCCATCTCGACCACCTCCGGCGGCCTGGGCAGCGGCGTGTCGATCGCCGACGCATGCGGGTGCACGAGCTCGGGCCAGCGCGGGTCCCACAGCCACAGCGCGCTGCCGCACAGCCGACAGAAGTGGCGACCCGCCGGCGAGTGTGTCGAATGCTGGCCCTCTTCACGCAACACCGCGTGATAGATCGCGACGTGCTCTTGCCCGCTCACGGTCAAGCTCGCCGCGTCGGCCCCGAGGTTGATCGCGTAGCCCCCGCTGCCGGCCGTCTTGCGGCAGATCGAACAATGGCAATGCATGAACGGCACTGGGCTGTGCGCCTCGACCGTGAACTGCACCGCGCGACAATGGCATGAACCTTCCAGACGCATTTCGCTTCACTCCTTCTGGTATCGACCCATGGACATGATCGCATTCATCGGCGGCGGCAACATGGCCGGCGCCATCATCGGCGGCCTCGTCAAGAGCGGGCGTGCCGCCGACTCCATCGTCGTGGTCGACCCCGGCGCGGCCCAGCGCGACAAGCTGCAGGCCGACTTCGGCGTGCGCACGCTCGCGGCCGCGGACGCGTCGCTGGCGCCATCGGCAACCGTGGTCTGGGCCGTCAAGCCGCAGCTCTTCAACGAGGCCGCGGCACCGTGCGCGGCCTTCGTCGCCCACGCGCTGCAGCTCAGCGTGATGGCCGGCATTCGCAGCGACGCGATCGTGCGCGCGACCGGCGCGGCGCGCGTCGTGCGCACGATGCCGAACACGCCGGCACTGGTCGGCCAAGGCATGACCGGGCTGTTCGCGCGCGACGCGGTCAGCGCCGCGGACCGCAGCGGCGTCGAGGCCGTGCTCGCACCGACCGGGCAGTTGCTGTGGGTTGCGCGCGAGGACGATCTCGACGCGGTCACCGCGCTGTCGGGCTCAGGCCCGGCCTACGTCTTCTACTTCGTCGAGGCGATGATGGAAGCGGCCGTGCAGATGGGCCTGAGCGCCGAGCAGGGCAAGACGCTCGCGCTCGCCACCTTTGCCGGCGCGACCTCGCTCGCACAGGCCTCGCCCGATGCGCCGGCGCTGCTGCGCGAGCGCGTCACGTCCAAGGGCGGCACGACCTACGCCGCGCTCACGTCACTGGAAGCGAGCGACGTGAAGACCTTGTTCATCAAGGCACTGAAGGCCGCGCAACAACGCGCCCGCGAACTCGGCGACGAATTCGGTCGATGACGCAGCGATGACGCGGTGCGGCATGCCGGGTTCGCGTCAGCTCATGCAAACCCCGCATGGCGGCCCGCGCTGATTCGGCGTAGCTTGCGCCTACAGTCTCGCCACATGCCGGCCATGCGCCACAAGCGCGTTGCGCCGACGCATGCAGGGCATTGTTCGAAACTCACAAAGAGACAACCATGAGCTACCTCTCCTACGTCAGCCAGAAGGGCGACACCGCCTGGGACACCTACCTCTCTCAAGTCGACCGCGTGCTGCCTTACCTCGGCAACCTCGCGCGCTGGTCCGAGACCCTGAAGCGCCCGAAGCGCGCGCTGATCGTCGACGTGCCGATCGAGCTCGACAACGGCAGCGTCGCCCACTTCGAGGGCTACCGCGTGCAGCACAACCTGAGCCGCGGCCCCGGCAAGGGCGGCGTGCGCTACCACCCCGACGTCACGCTCGAAGAGGTGATGGCGCTCAGCGCGTGGATGACGGTCAAGTGCGCCGCGGTCAACCTGCCGTATGGCGGCGCGAAGGGCGGCATCCGCGTCGACCCGAAGAAGCTCTCGCTGAAGGAGCTCGAGCGCATGACGCGCCGCTACACCAGCGAGATCGGCATCATCATCGGCCCGCAGCGCGACATCCCGGCGCCCGACGTGAACACCAACGGCCAGATCATGGCCTGGATGATGGACACGTACTCGATGAACACCGGCACCACCGCCACCGGCGTCGTCACCGGCAAGCCGCTGCACCTGGGCGGCTCGCTCGGGCGCGTCAAGGCGACCGGCCGCGGCGTGTTCGTGACCGGCCGCGAAGCCGCGCGGCGCCTCGGCCTCAAGCTCGAAGGCGTGCGCATCGCGGTGCAGGGCATGGGCAATGTCGGCGGCTCGGCGGCCGAGCTGTTCGTGCAGGCCGGCGCCAAGCTGGTCGCGGTGCAAGATCACACCGGCACGCTCGTGAACCCGAACGGCTTCGACATCGCCGACACGATGGAGACGCTCAAGCGCGACGGCGGCATCGGCCACTACAAGGGCGCCGAGCGCATCAACGACGAAGAATTCTGGGACGTCGACTGCGACATCCTGATCCCGGCCGCGCTCGAATCGCAGATCACCGCGGCGCGCGCGAACCGCATCAAGGCCAAGCTGGTCCTCGAGGGCGCGAACGGCCCGACGCTGCCCGACGCCGACGATGTGCTGTCGTCGCGCGGCGTGCTCGTCGTGCCCGACGTGATCTGCAACGCCGGCGGCGTGACCGTCAGCTACTTCGAGTGGGTGCAAGACTTCAGCAGCTTCTTCTGGAGCGAGGACGAGATCAACGTACGGCTCGACAAGATCATGGTCGATGCGCTGCGCAAGATCTGGGACACCGCCGACCGCCACAAGATCAGCCTGCGCACGGCCACGTTCGCGGTGGCCTGCGAGCGCATCCTGATCGCGCGCGAGGAGCGCGGCCTTTATCCCTGACCTGACGCCCGCAGCGCGTGGTCGACGACCACGCCTGCGAACACGACGAACCCGACCCAGTGGTTCAGCCGGAACGCACGGAAGCAGCCGTCGCGCGAGCGATCGCGGATCAGCGTGAAGTGCCACAGCGCGATCAGCGCTGCCGCACCAAGCCCAGCGAAGTACGGCCAGGCCAGCCGCAGCTGTGCTCCCAGCACGCCCCAGACCGCGATGAACAGGCCGTAGAAGCCCATCACGCCGGCCACGTCGAAGCGGCCGAGCGTGATTGCCGAGGTCTTGATGCCGATCTTCAGGTCGTCGTCGCGGTCGACCATCGCATACTCGGTGTCGTAGGCCAGCACCCAGCACAGGTTGCCGATCAGCAGCCACCAGGCCAGCGCCGGCACCTCGCCCTGCACCGCTGCGAACGCCATCGGGATGCCGAAGCTGAACGCGATGCCCAGCACCGCCTGCGGCATCGAGAAGAAACGCTTTGTGAACGGGTAGACGATGCTGATCGCGAGCGCGGCGACGCTCCACGCGATCGTCGCCGCGTTGGTCGTCAGCACCAGCCCGAAGGCCAGCAGCGCGAGCACCGCGCCCAGCCACAGCGCCTCGCGCACGCTGACCGCCCCACTCGTCACCGGCCGCTGCGCAGTGCGCTTCACGTGCTTGTCGAACTCGCGATCCGCCACGTCGTTCACGGCACAGCCTGCGCTGCGCATCAGGAAGGTGCCGAGCACGAACACCGCCAGCAAGTGCCAGCCCGGAAAGCCCTGCGCCGCGATCCAGAGCGCGGCGAGCGTGGGCCACAGCAGCAGGTAGGTTCCTGCCGGGCGGTCCCAGCGGATCAGGGCGAGGTAGAGCGCCAGGCGTGACGGGACGGGTGCACCGGGAGGCATGCGCAGATTGTCGGGGCAACGCGACAGGACAAGCGGCCCGACCTGCGCTAAGGTTCGGTGCTCCACGCCCACGGGAGCATCGCATGTCCATCGCCCGGCGCAAGATCATCGGCCTGTTCGCCGCCAGTGCGGCCACTGCCCTCGCCGGTTGCGGCGGCGGCGATTCCAGCCCGCTCACACGCTTCGTGTGGCTGCTGAACGTGAACCCCGAGTTCCCCTCGGCCGATGTGTCGATCGGCAGCAGCACCATCGCGTCGGCCCTGCCGTTCCCGGGGCTGACCTCGACCGCCGAGGTCGAGTTCGGCAGCTACACGATTGCCTTGCGCGAGCGCTCGACCGGGGTCACGCAGAGCTTCGACGGCGTGCTGATCGACGACTTGTCGCCCTCGATGTTCGTGTTCTACCGTCACTTCACCTCGTCGCGGCTCGGGTCGTCGCCGCCGGGCATCATCAACTACTTCGACTCGACCGTCCCGCTGGACGTGGACCTCTACGACGATGTCGGCAACGTGCAGCTCGAACGGCTGGAATTCGAAGGCAGCGCCAACCAGCACTCGACGAGTCGCAATTGCACTCTGCGTCTTTATGCGGCCGGCAGTTCCGACTTGGTCTACGACTCCGGGCTGCAGCAACGCACCGACTCGATCCTGGTGTTCCCGCGCTACCCGGCTGCGTCGCCGCTGTCGGGCCAGGTCGCCGTGATCGGGCTGAACTACGGGCCGAACCATGCGGATGCCGTGATCTGGCCCAACCTGCTCGGCTGAGCGCATCCATCCAGCAGCCATACCCATGATCACGCGTCGCCACGTCGTCCACGCACTCGGCGCGGCCGCGATCGCGCCCTGGCCGCACGCGGCGGGCGCCGCGACGATGCAGTCGTGGCCGCTGCGCACGCGACGGCCCGCCGGCATCCACGACGTGGCGCCGGCGCCCGACGGCGGCGTCTGGTTCACGGCACAGCGCAGCGGCCACCTCGGCTGGTTCGACCCGGCAAGCGGGCGCACCGAGCTGATCGCGCTCGGCGCGGGCTCGGCACCGCACGGCGTGATCCAAGGGCCCGACCAGGCCGCGTGGATCACCGATGGCGGCCTGGGCGCGATCGTGCGCGTCGGCTGGCCGGACCGCGCGGTGCGCGCGTTCCCGCTGCCGTCCGGCGGGCGGCAGGCCAACCTCAACACCGCGAGCTTCGCGCCGGACGGCGAGCTGTGGTTCACCGGGCAGGGCGGCGTCATTGGCCGGCTGGTGCCCAAGACCGGCGTCGTCACGCTGCGCGACGCGCCACGCGGCACCGGCCCCTACGGCATCTGCACCACGCCGGGCGGCGAGCTGTGGTGGTGCTCGCTGGCCGGCTCGTTCATCGCCCGCATCGACCGGCACAGCGGCGACTCCATCGTCGTCGAGCCGCCAACCAAGAACCAGGGCGCGCGCCGCATCTGGAGCGACAGCCGCGGCCGCCTCTGGGTCAGCGAATGGCTGAGCGGCCATCTCTCGATGCACGACCCCGGCAGCCAGACCTGGCGCACGTGGCGTGTGCCGGGCAGCGACCCCAAGCCGTACGCGGTCTATGTGAACGAACGCGATCAGGTCTGGGTCAGCGACTTCGGCGGCAACGCGGTGTTTCGCTTCGACCCGGGCAGCGAGACCTTCGAGCGCTTCGGCTTCCCGCGCGAAGGCGCGGGCGTGCGGCAGATGCTCGGCCGGCCGGGCGAGGTGTGGCTGCCGGAGAGCGGCACCGAGTACCTCTCGGTCATTCGCGGGTAACCACCACCCGTTAGCGTGCCGCCATCACGACGCGGCCGAAGGCATTGCGGCCTTCGATGTAGGCGTGCGCCTGGGCCGCCTCGGCGAGCGGGAACGTGCGGTCGATCACCACCCGCAGCTCGCCGCTCGCAACCCGCTGCAAACACTCGCCGACCAGCGCATGCGCGCGCGGGTATTCGTTCTGCAGCGCGGTCGCGAACAGCACGCCGTGCAGCGTGTTGTTGCGTGCCCAGAGCGAGAACGCGTTGACCGCCGACCCGCCGCGCCCGGCGATGCCCACACTCACGAGCCGGCCGCGCCAGCCCAGCACCTTGACGCTGTCGGCCAGCGTCTTGCCGCCGACGCTGTCGACCACCACATCGACGCCGCGCTTGGCCGTCAGCGCCAGCACCTCGGCGACGAAGTCCTGCTCGACATAGTTGATGCCGTGGTCGAGGCCGAAGTCTTTCAGACGCGCGAGCTTGTCCGAGCTCGACGCGGTCGCGATCACGGTCGCACCGGCCTTCTTCGCGAGCTGGATCGCCGCCATGCCGACCCCGCCGGCGCCGGCGTGGATCAGCACGGTCTGCCCGGCCTTCAGCGCGCCGGCGTTGAACAGGCAGTCGTGCGCGGTCGCGAACGCCACCGGCACGCAGGCCGCGTCGGCAGTGGCCAGCCCGTCGGGAATGGCCCAGACCATCGCCGCCGGGACCGCGCGCTGGGTGGCGTGCGAGCCGTTGGCGTTCAAGGTCACGACGCGCTCGCCGAGGCGGCGGCCGGTCACCTTCGCACCGATCGCGCGCACCGTGCCGGCCGCGATGTAGCCGACCACGTGCGTTGCGCTCAGGGGCGGCGTCATCGCGCGCGCGAGCAGGTCGCCGCCTTCGATGCTGATGGTCTCGACGTCGATGACGATGCCGTCGTCCGCACACACCGGGTCGGGGATCTCGGCGTAGGTCAATACCTCGGGGCCGCCGTTCTCGGCGATGACTGCTGCTTTCATGGTTCGTCTCCTCAGGAAGAACCGCGAATGATGCCCGACCGCGGCCGGGCGCGCGACGCTGCTCCGGCTATTGCGCGCGCAGCGCCTTCAGCCGGTCGAGCTTGCCGGCATAGAGATCGTGGTCCTTGCGGGTGGTGCTGATTTCCATCGCGCGCGTCAGGTGGATCGTCGCGCGGTCGGCGTCGTTCAGCTCCATGTAGCTGACCGCGAGCCAGTACTCGAACTCGTGGTGGTACGGCGCACGCGCGACCTCCTTCGCGAACAGCCGGCGCGCCGCCTCGACGCGGCCTTCGTGCAGCGCCGCCATGCCCTCGCGGAAGTAGCTGAACGGCGGATGCGGGTCCAGCGTCGCCAGCCGCTGCGCGAGCGCTTCGGCCTCGGCCGCGCGGCCCAGATCGCGCAGCGCGAGCACGCGGTTCGACATCGCAAAGACGTTGTCCGGCTCGCGCTCGGCAACGCGCCGCAGCACCTGCTCGGCAAGCTCGGCGTGGTGCTGCAGGCGGTAGATCACGCCGAGCGTCACGTAGGCGCCGAGCAGCCCCGGGTCGCGCTGAACGGCCGCGCGTGCCCACCAGTACGCATCAACGACCTGGCCCTGCGTGAGCGATTCGACCGCGCGGTTGTTCAGGTACATCGCGACGACGGTGCGCTCGTCGATCTGGCGCGTATTGAGCATCCGCGCATCGCGCGGCGGCAGGAAGTCGACGATCATCGGCCCGCTCGTGGTGGCGAAGAACCCGATCGGTTCGATGTGCTCCTCGAGCGCCAGGTTCACATGGCCGATGGCGATGTAGAGGTCATCGGCATGGTCCCAGGCTTCGTCGCCGACCACGGCCTGGTAGCGCACCGTGAGGCCGAGTTCCTTCGCGAACGCGGCCGTCATCAGCACCAGCGCCAGGCAGTTGCCCGAGCGCGCCTCGAAGGTTTGCGCCGCGGTGCGCGTCATCGTCGCGTCGTATTCGAGCTTCAGGTCGCCGCGGTACAGCGCGTCGATCAGCTGGCGGCGCCGGTCGATGCCGCGCAAGCGATTGACGGACTTGCTCGCGAGATAGCTGCGCATGGCCGGGCTGATCGCGAGTGCCGCGTCGGGGTCGATCTGCACCGACGGTGCGCTGAACAGCTCGTCGTGGAACAGCGCGGTGGCGGGCGGCATCGGAGGCGCTGTCGCGCACCCGGCCAGCGACACGCAGAGCAACAGGGCAGACAAGGCTTTCATCGCGCCTCCTCGTGCATTGCCCGCGACGGCGGGCGACCATGCGCCGATATTAGGCCGCTCAGGCGTCGAATTGCTTCTGGAAAACCAGCCCCGCATGCTCGCGCAGCGCATGGAACTTGATCTTGGGCCAGTTCGCCTCGATCGCGCGCAGCTCGGGCGCGTACTCGACCAGCACGGTCGGCGCATCGACCGCGTCATAGGCCACGCGGTGCGCGTTGCCGTCGATGAAGCGCTGCAGCTCTTTCGGGTCGTCGCAGGTCACCCAGCGCGCCACCTGGAAGCGGCTCGGCTGGATGCGCGCCTTCACGCCGTACTCGTGCTCGAGCCGGTGCGCGACGACCTCGAACTGCAGCTGCCCGACGGCGCCGAGCAGCAGCACCGAGCCGCCCACCGGCCGGAACACCTGGATCGCGCCCTCTTCGCCGAGCTGGATCAAGCCGGCCTTGAGCTGCTTGGTGCGCAGCGGGTCGGCGACCTCGACCGAGCGGAACATCTCGGGCGCGAAGAACGGCAAGCCGGTGTACTGCAGCGTCTCGCCTTCGGTCAGCGTGTCGCCGAGCTGCAGCACGCCGTGGTTCGGGATGCCGATGATGTCCCCGGCAAAGGCCTCGTCGAGCAGCTCGCGGCGCTGGCTCAGGAAGGACACGACCGTGTTCGGCCGCATCTCCTTGCCGGAACGCGCGACCTTGATGCGCATGCCGCGCTTGAAGTGGCCGCTGGCCACGCGCACGAATGCGATGCGGTCACGGTGCGCCGGGTCCATGTTGGCCTGGATCTTGAAGACGACGCCGGTGAGCTTGGGCTCGTCCGGCTGCACCTCGCGCTGGATCGCCAGGCGCGGGCCCGGTGCAGGCGCGAGGTCGACGAGCGCGTCCAGCACCTCCTGCACGCCGAAGTTGTTGACGGCCGAGCCGAAGAACATTGGCGTCTGGTGGCCGCCGAGAAAGGCCTCGCGGTCGAATGCCGGCGCGGCATCGCGCAGCAGCTCGATCTCGCCTTTGGACTGCGCGTACTGCATGCCGAAGCGCGCCGGGTAGGCCGGGTTGTCGAGGCCGTCGAGGAACTCCTCGCCGTTGTTCGCTTCCGCGCCGCCGAACAAGCGCATGCGCTTCTCGCGCAGGTCCATCACGCCGTGAAAGGCCTTGCCCATGCCGACCGGCCACGTGAACGGCACGACCTCCATGCCGAGCTCGCGCTCGATCTCGTCCATCAGCGCCATCGGCTCCTGGACTTCGCGGTCCATCTTGTTGACGAAGGTCAGGATCGGCGTGTTGCGCGCGCGGCAGACCTGCAGCAGGCGCCGCGTCTGCGGCTCGACGCCGTTGGCCGCGTCGATCACCATCAGCGCCGCGTCAACCGCGGTCAAAACGCGGTAGGTGTCCTCGGAGAAGTCCTGGTGGCCCGGCGTGTCGAGCAGGTTGATGACGCAGTCGCGGTACTCCATCTGCATCACGCTCGAGGCGACCGAGATGCCGCGCTGCTTCTCGATCTCCATCCAGTCGCTGGTCGCGTGGCGCGTGGCCTTGCGCGCCTTCACGCTGCCGGCGATCTGGATCGCGCCGGAGAACAGCAGCAGCTTCTCGGTCAGCGTGGTCTTGCCCGCGTCGGGGTGGCTGATGATGGCGAAGGTGCGGCGGCGGCGGACTTGCGCGGTCTGCGCGGAGATGGGTTCGGACATGCCGCAATTATCGACTGCTGCGCCGCAGCAGCAGGTCGGCGATCACCGGCCGGTGCTCCGATGCCTGCCAGCCGCCGGGGACCACATCGACCACGCCGATCTCGGGGCTGACGAGGATGTGGTCGATGCGCAGAAACGAGATGCCGAGCCTGAGCGCGTGGCCGTGGGTGTAGCCGTAGCCGCGGCCAGCGCTGGAGAACGCGTCGCGCAAGCCTTGCGCGAGCAAGGTCCGGATCACCGGCGACGCCTCGGACGCGTTCAGGTCGCCGGCCAGGATCAGCGGCCGCGTGCGCGCGGCCACGTCGCCGGCCAGCTTGTGCGCCTGCGTCAGGCGGTCGGCGAAGTTCTGCTGCCAATCGTCGATGCCTTCCACCGGCTCGTGGCGCGTCGCGTTCAGGCCGCGGCGCGGCGACAGCAGATGCGCGGTCAGCAAGTCCACGTCGATGCCGCGGGCGGTGACGACGCAGCGCACGTAGTCGAAGGCGTGGCCACGAAACGCGAGGTCGCCGGGGTGGCAATCGCGCAGCGGGAAGCGGCTCGCGACGATGTACTGGCCGTGCGCATAGACCTGGCGCCCGTCGAACAGGCCGGCGGCCAGCGCGGGCTCGCGCTGGCGGCGCTGCATCAGCTCGCCGGCGTCCTGCATCACGAGGATGTCGGGGTCGTGCTGCGCCACCTCTTGCGCGAGCAGCTCGAAGCCGTCGGCGCGGTGCTCGGCCTGGTAGGCCTTGATGTTGTAGGTCATCAAGCGCAACGGGTCGGTGCCCTTGTCGGGCTGCCCCCAGACCCAGCCCATGATCACGGTCGCGACCAGCAGCACGCCGATCGCCGCGGCGATGCGCCAGCCGCGTGAGAGCGCAAACGACAACCCGAATGCGGCGAGCGCCGGCAGCAGATAGGCCGGGTAGGGCACGTACTGCAGCAGCTCCAGCCACCAGGTGCTCATCGCCTCGACCGAATAGGCGGTGGCGTGCAGCACGGCCAGCAGCAGCGTCCCGATCACCGCCAGACGCGCGATCCACTGGACTGCTGCGCGGCGCCAGCGCGGCGCGCGTGTCGCGGCGGCGGGCCTCAAACGGCGGCGTCTGGCAGAAAGGGCCGCACGACGGCGAGCAGCCGCTCGACGTAGGCGTCCTTCTCGCCCACCGGCGCCGCGTAGTGCAGCGCCTGAGCGGCCGCGTCGATGCCGGCGCTGCGCGCCATCATCCACGCGGCGAGGTATTGGGCCGACAGGCAGCCACCCGCGGTGGCGATCGGGCCGCGCGCATGAAACGGCGCATCCTCGACGCGCACACCCGCCTCGACCAGCCACGGCTTGGTGGTGAGGTCGGTGCAGGCCGGCATGTCGGCGAGCAATCCGAGGCGCGCGAGCAGCAGCGCGCCCGAGCATTGCGCGCCGATCAGCTGGCGCAGCGGGTCGAGCTGCAGCCGGTCGAGCAGCGCGCTGTTCTGCGCGATCGCGCGCGTGTAGATGCCGCTGCCGAAGATCACGGCATCGGCGTCGTTCGCGAACTCGAGCGGCTGCTGGGCCTGTACCGTCACGCCGTTCATCGACGTGATGAGCGCACTCGGGCTGGTGATCTCGGCCTTCCAGCCCAGATTGCCGAGCCGGTTCAACAGGCCCAGGGCGATGAACGAGTCGAGTTCGTTGAAGCCGTCGAAGGTGAGGATGGCAATGCGCACCCCGCAACTGTAGCGAAGCTCGACGGAGTCCGCGCCCGGCCGCCTGCTGCGGGCATCGCGCAGGTCCTGTTCCGCCGAGCCGCAGCAGCACGGAGCCGGTCTTTCGCAGCTGCTAGGATGGTCCGAACAGGCCGCCACAGCGGCCTCGGAAGATCACCTTGAACCGCCTGCGCCCGTTGCTGGCGTCCGCTTGGCCGCGGGCGCGCCTTGCCCCACCGCCCACCCTCAACCTCGCGCTTCAGGGTGGCGGTGCGCATGGCGCGTTCACCTGGGGCGTGCTCGACGCCTTGCTCGAAGGCAGCCGGCTGGAGTTCGAGGGCTTGAGCGGCAGCAGCGCCGGCGCGTTGAACGCGGTGCTGTTCGCCGAGGGCTGGCGCCGCGATGGCCGCGAGGGTGCGCGCCGCGCGCTGGCCGATTTCTGGTCCGCACTCGGGCAGCAAGTGCCGTTCGAGTTTCTGGTCAAGGGCCAGGGCGAGAACATCGGCCTGTCGGCGGCCAGCAAGATGATGCTGAAGTGGGCGGGCCTGTTTTCGCCGACGCAACTCAACCCGCTCGGCCACAGCCCGCTGCGCGATCTGCTGCTGCAGCAGATCGACTTCGCAGCACTGCGCCAGACCAGCCCGTTCAAGCTCTTCATCGGCGCGACCCAGGCCAACACCGGCAAGCTGCGCGTGTTCCGCGAGACCGAGCTCAGCATCGATGTCTTGCTCGCATCGACCTGCCTGCCGCGCCTGCACCACGCCGTGACGATAGACGGTGAGCCCTACTGGGACGGCGCCTATTCCGCCAACCCGGCCGTCTACCCGCTGTTTTACGAATGCCGTTCGCGCGATGTGATGCTGGTGCTGCTGAGCCCGCTGCGGCACGAGAACGCACCGCACAGCGCCGACGAGATCGAGGCGCGCACGCTGGAGCTGGCGTTCAGCGCCAACCTGATGCGCGAGATGCATGCCTTCCAGCAGGCCGCGGCATTTGCGCGCTCGGCCTGGCTGCCCGCGGGCAACCTGGAGCGGCGCCTGCGCGAGATGCGCTTCCACATGATCGACTCGCAGGACCTGGCCAGCATGCAGCGCACCGAGACCAAGCTGATCGCGCACACGCCCTTCCTCGAGCTGCTGCAGGCCCAGGGCCGCGCGCGCGCCACCGCCTGGCTGGCCGAGCATGCGAGCTCGGTAGGGCGACGCGCCACGGTCGACGTGGACAGCTGCTTCGGCTGACCACGTCGCAGCGTGCGGCACGCCGATTGCCGCACGCGGGGCATGGTCACCGCACGACACGGCGAGGTTCGCATCGGCATCTCGGGCTGGCGCTACGCGCCCTGGCGCGGCGTGTTCTATCCGCCCGGCCTGGCCCAGCGCGACGAGCTGGCGTTCGCGTCGCGCATGCTGCCGACGATCGAGGTCAACGGCTCGTTCTATTCGCTGCAGCGTCCCGAGCGCTATGCCGAATGGCACGACGCCACGCCGGATGATTTTGTCTTCGCGCTCAAGGGCTCGAGGTACATCACCCACATGCGGCGCCTGAAAGAGATCGAGACGCCGTTGGCGAACTTCCTGGCCTCCGGCGTGTTCGCGCTGGGCGCGAAGCTCGGGCCGTTCCTGTGGCAGTTCCCGCCGCAGATGCCCTACCTGCCGGAGCGCTTCGAGGCCTTCTTCGAACTGCTGCCGCGCGACACCGACGCGGCGCTCGCGCTCGCCCGCCAACACGACCACCGCGTCGACGGACGCGCCCTGCTCACGACCGACCGCACCCGCCCGCTGCGCCACGCGATCGAAGTCCGACACCCGAGCTTCATCGATCCCGGCTTCATTGCGATGCTGCGCCGGCACCGCATCGCGCTGGTGATCGCCGACACCGCCGGCCGCTGGCCCCTGCTCGAAGACCTGACGGCCGACTTCGTCTACCTGCGGCTGCATGGCGACGAGGAGCTGTACGCCAGCGGTTACGGCGACGCCGCGCTGGCGCGCTGGGCCGAGCGCATCGACACCTGGCGCCGCGGCGGCCAGGTCGACGATGCGTGCCTCGCATCGCCTGGCGCCGGGCCGAAGCGTGCCCGGCGCGATGTCTTCTGCTATTTCGACAACGACGTGAAGGTGCACGCCCCGTTCGATGCCGCGAACCTGGCGGCGCGGCTCGGCGTGTCGACCGGCCTGGGTGCCGACGCGCGCTTCGTGCCGCCCGCGGGTCTCGCGCCGGCGCGGCCACGTGCTCCGGCGTTCGATCGCGAACGACGGGCCCGCTGAGTCCCGTCAGGACAGCCGCTTCACCCCCGGCAGCTCGCACGCATAGATCGCATTGCGCAGCGCCGCGATGGCCTCGTAGCGCGTGAAGGTGCGCCGCCACACCAGCACGACGCGGCGCGTCGGCGCGGGCTTGGTGAACGGGATGTACTTGATGTGCGGCTGCGCGTCGTTCGGCACGCTCAAGCAAGGCACCACCGTCACGCCCATGCCCGACGCGACCATGTACTTGATGGTCTCGAGCGACGAGCCCTCGAAGCTCTTGCGGATGCCCTCGGCATCGCTGCTCGCGAAGCGCGCGTACTCGGGGCAGACCTCGAGCACGTGGTCGCGGAAGCAATGGCCGGTGCCGAGCAGCAGCATGGTCTCGTTCTTCAGCTCCTCGGTGCTGATGCTCCGGCGCTTGGCCAGCGGGTGCAGCTTGGGCACCGCGGCCATGAAAGGCTCGTCGTAGAGCGGCGCAACCGCCAGGCCGGTGTCGGGGAAGGGCTCGGCCATGATCGCGCAGTCGAGCTCGCCGGTGCGCAGCATCTCGAGCAGCTTGGCGGTGAAGTTCTCCTGCAGCATCAGCGGCATCTGCGGCACATGCTCGATGGCCTGCCGGACGAGATCGGGCAGCAGGTACGGGCCGATGGTGTAGATCACGCCCAGCCGCAGCGGGCCCGAAACCGGGTCCTTGCCGCGCTTGGCGATCTCCTTGATCGCGGCCGCCTGCTCGAGCACCATTTGGGCCTGGCGCACGATCTCTTCGCCCAGCTTTGTCACGCTGACCTCGTTCGCGCCGCGCTCGAAGATCTTCACGTCCAGCTCTTCCTCGAGCTTCTTGATCGACACGCTCAGCGTCGGCTGCGACACGAAGCAGGCTTCGGCCGCGCGGCCGAAGTGGCGCTCACGGGCGACGGCGACGATGTAGCGGAGTTCGGTGAGCGTCATGGCGCCAGAGGATAGCGCGCCGCGCTGCCGCCGGCATCGCGCGTCGATACCGGGGCACGCGGCGCTTGATCGGCCACGGCAGCACAGCGATGCTGCGCCCGCGGCATGTGCCGCGCATCGAAAGAGTCTGCATGAACAAGTCGCTGCTGATCGTCGGCGCACTCGCCTGCGCCAGCCTGACCGCCTGCTACGTGGTGCCGATCGATCCGCGCACCGGGCAGGCGTATCCCACGCCCGTCGCGCGCGATTCGCAGGGCTCGCTCACCGTGGTCACGGCGCCGCCGGCCGCCGCGCCGCCACAACCGACAACGCTGAGCGTGCGCCTCTATCCGGTGAACGCGCAGGCCAACAAGGGCGGGCTGATCAACGCGATCGTGGTCGACAACAACGCCGGCCACGGCACCTTCAGCGTGCCCTACCTCGGCGACACGCTCACGGGCGAGTCGACGCTCGTCGACTCGAACTACGCATCGTTCGGCCGCATCCACAACGAGGTGCTCGGCTATACCCAGCGCAGCTTCAGCGGCCGCCGCGGTATCGCGAACGCATTCGGCAGCAAGGGCGTGAACGCGCAATGCGAATACCTGATGACGGGCCCCGGTGCGGGGACGGGCGCGTGTCTGCTCTCCGATGGCGCCAAGTATCAGATGCATTTCGGCGGCTGACGCCTCGGTGCGGTCAGGCTTTCAGGTAGTCGGATCGTCCGCCGAGCCAGCGCGTGACGTGATCGAGCGCGACCTGCGGGTAGCGCTCGAGCAGCAGCGTCGCCGCCGCGCGCGCCTGGTGCACCAGGGCTTCGTCGAGCACGAGGTCGGCAAAGCGCAGCAGCGGCGCGCCGGACTGGCGCGCGCCGAGAAACTCGCCCGGCCCGCGGATCTCGAGATCGCGGCGCGCGATCTCGAAGCCATCGGCGGTCTCGAGCATCGCTTTCAAGCGCGCCTTGCCGGTGTCCGACAAGGGCGTGCCGTACAGCAGCACGCACACGCTCGCGACCGCACCGCGGCCGACGCGCCCGCGCAGCTGGTGCAGCTGCGACAGGCCGAAGCGCTCGGCATGCTCGATCACCATCAGCGAGGCGTTCGGCACGTCGACGCCGACCTCGATCACCGTGGTCGCGACGAGCACGCTCATGCGCCCGGCCGTGAACTCGGCCATCACCGCGGCCTTGTCCGCGGCCTTCATGCGGCCGTGCAGCAGGCCGACCGCATGCTCGGGCAGCGCCGCGCTCAGGTGCTCGTGCGTCGCAGTCGCGTTCTGCAGATCGAGCGTCTCGGATTCTTCGACCAGCGGGCAGACCCAGTAGACCTGCTGCCCTTGCGCGGCGGCATCGCGGATGCGCGCAATCACCGCCTCGCGCTTGCCATCCGAAAACAGCTTCGTGACGACCGGCGTGCGCCCCGGCGGCAGCTCGTCGATCGTGCTCACGTCGAGGTCGGCGAACAGCGTCATCGCGAGCGTGCGCGGGATCGGCGTCGCGCTCATCATCAGCGTGTGCGGCTCGACCGCCGCGGCCGCGAGCTTCTCGCGCAAGGCCAAGCGCTGCTGCACGCCGAAGCGGTGCTGCTCGTCGATGATCGCCAGGCCCAGCTTCGCGAACTGCACTTGGTCCTGGATCACCGCGTGCGTGCCGACCACCAGCATCGCCTCGCCCGACGCGACCTGCGCGAGCATCTTCTCGCGCGCCTTGCCCTTGCGGCTGCCGGTGAGCCAGGCCACCGTCAGCCCCAGCGGCGCGAGCCAGCCGACGAGCTTGCGCAAATGCTGCTCGGCGAGGATCTCGGTCGGCGTCATCAGCGCGCACTGCCAGCCGGCGTGGATCGCGACCGTGGCCGCGAGCGCCGCGACGACCGTCTTGCCCGAGCCCACGTCGCCCTGCAGCAGGCGGTGCATCGGCACGTTGCGCTGCAGATCGCGCGCGATCTCTTCGACGACGCGCCGCTGCGCCGCGGTCAGCGCGAACGGCAAGGCTGCGAGCAAGCGTTCCTGCAGGCCGCCGGCGACCAGCCTGAAGCGCGGCGCCCGCTGCAGCTCGCGCTCGCGCTTGGCCTGCAATTGCGAGAGCTGCTGCGCCAACAGCTCCTCGAACTTGAGCCGCTGCCATGCCGGGTGGCTGCGGTCTTCGATCGCGGCGATGCTCGCGTCGGCCGGCGGGCGGTGCAAGAAGCTCAATGCGTCACGCAGGCTCGTCATGCCGGCGGGCACCGCCTGCGGCGGCAGCAGCTCCGACAGATCGGCGCGCGCCAGCCCCGCGGCCACGGCCTTGCGCAGATACGTCTGCGGCAGCTGCGCGCTGGTCGGGTAGACCGGCGTCAGCGCGGTCGGCAGCGGCGCGCCCTCGTCGACTGCGCGAAAGCTCGGGTGCACCATCTCGAGCCCGAAGAACCCGCCGCGCGCCTCGCCGCGCACGCGCACGCGCTGGCCGACCGCGAGCGCCTTCTGGTGCGACGGGTAGAAGTGCAGAAAGCGCAGCACCAGGTCGTCGCGGCCATCGTGCACGCGCACGACGAGCTGGCGCCGGCCGCGGATCTGCACCTCGCAATCGGTCACGACGCCTTCGATCTGCGCCGTCATGCCGTCGCGCAGCGCACCGATCGCGACGAGGCGCGTCTCGTCCTCGTAGCGCATCGGCAGGTGCAGCGCGAGGTCGATGGGGCGCCGCAAGCCGAGCTTCTCGAGGGCGCGCTGCGGGCCGGATTTGGCGGGCGCGGGGCTGGTGCGGTGATCCGGTTCGGCCATGCGCGGATTCTCGTCGCAACCTGTGTGACTTCCGACCGCCGGCGCGGTGCCGATGCCACCACGCGGCGGCCATTGGCGTGTACCGTCTGGGCCGTGGTCGCGGCATGGAGGCGGCCCGACTCCCACCATCGTCCATTCCATCATCACCGAGCCATGAAACTGTTGCTGCGACTGACCGCCTGCGCCTTCACGATTCTTCTCGTCAGCTCGGTCGCCGCGCTGGCCTGGGACCGCAGCGACCCGGCACCGGCGGTGCAGACACCCGAGCGCTGACCGCGCGCCGAGCGCGGCATGGAACAATGCGGCCCCTCGACAGGCCGGTACAGCCTTCCATGCCCCATGCCCCATGCACCCGCTCACCCCTTCACGACCAGCGACTTCGACTTCGCGCTGCCGCCCGAACTGGTTGCCCAGCACCCGGCCGCCGAGCGCAGCGCCTCGCGGCTGCTCGACGGCCGTGGCGCCGAACCGGCGGACCGCGTGTTCCGCGATCTGCCCGCGCTGCTGACCCCCGGCGACTTGCTGGTCTTCAACGACACGCGCGTCATCAAGGCGCGGCTGCTCGGCGTGAAGGCCACCGGCGGCAGCGTCGAAGCGCTCGTCGAACGCGTGCTGCCCAACCATGAAGTGCTGGCCCACCTGCGCGCGAGCAAGTCGCCCAAGGCAGGCGGCCGCGTGCGCTTTGCCGATGCTTTCGATGCCACGGTGATCGGCCGCGCCGGGCCCGAGGATTCGCTGTTCCATCTGCGCTTCCCCGATGACCCGCTCGCGCTGCTCGAGCGCCACGGCCACGTGCCGCTGCCGCCCTACATCACGCACGCCGACACCGACGACGACGAGCGCCGCTACCAGACCGTGTTCGCGGCGCGGCCCGGCGCGGTCGCCGCGCCGACCGCGGCGCTGCACTTCGACGAGGCGCTGCTGGCCGCATTGCGCGACCGCGGCATCACGACCGCGAACGTCACGCTGCACGTCGGCGCCGGCACCTTCCAGCCGGTGCGCAGCGACAACCTTGCCGAGCACCGCATGCACAGCGAATGGTTCGACGTGCCCGAGGCCACGGTGCAGGCGATCGCCCGCACACGCGCGAGCGGCAGGCGCATCGTCGCGGTCGGCACGACGACCTTGCGCGCGCTCGAATCAGCCGCGCTCGGCGGCGCGCTGCAGAGCGGCAGCCGCGACACCGACATCTTCATCACACCCGGCTTCGCGTTCCGCGTCGTCGACGTGCTCGTCACCAACTTCCACCTGCCCAAGAGCACGCTGATGATGCTGGTCAGCGCCTTCGCCGGCTTCGACCGGATCAAGGCGCTGTACGCACACGCGATTCGCGAACGCTACCGCTTCTTCAGCTATGGCGACGCGATGCTGCTCGAGCGCGCAGCGCCGCTCGCCTGACCCATCGCACTGCGACAATCCCGCCCATGCTGAAGTTCGACCTCCTGAAGACCGACGGCCACGCGCGCCGTGGCCGCCTCACGCTCAACCACGGCGTCGTCGAGACGCCGGTGTTCATGCCGGTCGGCACCTACGGCACCGTGAAGGGCGTGATGCCCGCGTCGCTGGAGGCGATGGGCGCGCAGATCATTCTCGGCAACACCTTCCACCTGTGGTTGCGGCCGGGGCTCGACGTGCTCACGCAGTTCGGCGGCCTGCATCGCTTCGAGGCGTGGACGAAACCGATCCTGACCGACAGCGGCGGCTTCCAGGTCTGGTCGCTGGGCGAGACGCGCAAGATCAGCGAAGAGGGCGTGAAGTTCGCCTCGCCGGTCAACGGCGACAAGCTGTTTCTAACGCCAGAAGTCAGCATGCAGATTCAGCGTGTGCTCAACAGCGACATCGTGATGCAGTTCGACGAGTGCACGCCGTACGAGACCAAGGGCCACGTCACGACCGAGCGCGAGGCGCGCATCTCGATGGAGCTGAGCCTGCGCTGGGCCCGGCGCTGCCTGGACGAGCACACGCGGCTCGAGAACCCGAACGCGCTGTTCGGCATCGTCCAGGGCGGCATGTTCGAGAACCTGCGCGAGGAGTCGACCGCGTCGCTGGTCGAGCTCGATCTGCCCGGCTACGCGATCGGCGGCGTCAGCGTCGGCGAGCCGAAGGAGATGATGCAGCGCATCGTCGCGCACACGCCGCACCGGCTGCCGCAGCACAAGCCGCGTTACCTGATGGGCGTGGGCACGCCCGAGGACCTGGTCGAAGGCGTGGCCGCCGGCGTCGACATGTTCGACTGCGTGATGCCGACGCGCAATGCACGCAACGGCCACCTGTTCACGCGCTTCGGCGACTTGAAGATCCGCAACGCGCGCCACAAGACCGACGAGCGCCCGCTCGATTCGACCTGCAGCTGCCACACCTGCGCGAACTTCTCTCGCGCTTACCTGCACCACCTCGACCGCTGCAGCGAAATGCTCGGGCCGATGCTGGCGAGCATTCACAACCTGCACTACTACGTGAACCTGATGCGCGAGGTGCGCGAGGCGCTCGACGCCGACACGTTCCCTGCCTTCGTCGCCCGCTTCAAGGACGACCGCGGTCGCGGGGTCGACTAGCGCCTGTCAACGCCATGAAGCCGATCGGCCTGCCACCTGCTGCTCGCCACGTGCTGCGCCACCCGACCGCATTCGCGTGGCGCACGCTGAAGGGCTTTCGCGCCAACCAGGGCCTGCTGCTCGCCGGCGCGGTCGCGTACTACGCGCTGCTGTCGATCGTGCCGCTGCTGATCCTGATCGTGATCGCGCTGTCGCACGTCGTCGATCAGGGCGAACTGCTGCAAACCCTGCAGCGCTACCTCGAATGGCTGGTGCCCGGGCAATCGGGCGCGGTCGTGCACGAGCTCGCGAACTTTCTCGACCACCGCGACGTGATCGGCGGCGTGCTGCTGGTGACGATGCTGTTCTTCAGCTCGCTCGCATTCACGGTGCTCGAGAGCGCGATGAGCGTGATCTTTCTGCACCGCGCCACTGTGCGGCGGCGGCACTTCCTGGTGTCGGCGCTGCTGCCCTATCTGTACATCCTGTCGCTGGGCATCGGCATGCTGCTGGTCACGCTCGTCGCCGGCAGCTTGCAGGCCATCGGTCAGGAGCACGTCGAGCTGCTGGGCCGCAGCTGGTCGCTCCATGGCGTGTCCGGCGGCTTGCTGTACCTGCTGGGCCTGGGTGGCGAGATCCTGGTGCTGACCTCGGTCTACCTGGTGATGCCGATCGGCCGGCTGCAGCTCAGCCACGCGCTGATCGGCGGCGTCACCGCGGCACTGCTGTGGGAGATCACCCGCCACGCGCTGGTCTGGTACTTCGCAACGCTGTCGCAGGTCAGTGTCGTCTACGGCTCGATGACGACCGCGATCGTCGTGTTGCTGAGCCTGGAGATCGCGGCCAGCCTGCTGCTGCTGGGCGCCCAGGTGATCTCGGAGTACGAACGCCTATCCCCTCCGCACTGATCTCACCAGTAGGCCCACTGCTGCGTGCTCACCACCCACACGCCGAGCATGCCGTTCGTCACCGCGTGCGCGATCACCGGCACCCAGAGCTTGCCGGTGCGCTTGTAGAGCCACGCGTAGGCCAGCCCCGCGATCGCCGCGGCGAGCCACAGCGTGTGCGCGAGCGTGAACACGAAGGTCGAGAGCACGATGGCCTTCAGGCCGACCTGCTGCGGCACGACCGATTCGAACTGCGGGCTCTGCACCCAGCGCATCAGGAACGAGCGCCAGAACAGCTCCTCCATCACCGGCACCAGCAAGGTCGCGCCGACCCAGCGCAGCGCGATCAGCGGCCAGATCAAGCGCCCGGCCGGGTCCGTCGGCACGAAGCTGGCGCTCGGCTCGCCGATGCGCATCCACGGCGCATCGAGCGTGATCCACAAGCCGAACACGAGCACGCCGACGCCCACGGCGAGCGCCGCCTCGCTCGCGTTGGGCAGCGTCTGTCGCACCAGCTCGCCGTATTCGCGCCAGAACCACGCGAGCAGGCCGCCGACGATCACGACGCTGGCACCGTAGACCCAGCGCGCATCGATGGCGTCGGCGCTGGCTGTCGGCAGCGCGCCACGCGCCGCCAGCAACAGCATGAACGCGGCGAATGGAACGGTGCGCGCGACCGCGGCGCGGCTCAGCGCGAGTGCCATGTCACGACGCGATCAGGCTGGCGACGCGCTCGCGCAGCGAGGCCGGCGTCACGCCGGCGGGCGGGAGCGCATCGCCGGCAACGAGCCCGACGCGGCTGAACCAGCCGCGCCGGAACGGTTGGCTCATCGCGCTGCCGTCCTTTCGCGAGAAGAACGATCCCCACAGGTTCTGCAGCGCGAGCGGCACGACCGGCACCGGGTTCGTCTCAAGCAGCTTCATCACGCCGCCTTTGAACTCGGCCAGCTGGCCATCGCGCGTGATCGCGCCCTCGGGGAAGATGCAGAGCAGGTCGCCCTCGGCGAGCACCTGGCGCGCCTTCGCGAAGGCCTGCTCGTAGGCCGCCGGATCTTCGCGCTGCGGCGCGATCGGGATCGCCTTCGCGAGCCTGAAGAACCAGCCGAGCAGCGGCATCGCGAAGATCTTGTGGTCCATGATGAAGCGGATCGGCCGCGGGCTCGCCGCCATCAGCAGCACCGGGTCGACGAAGCTGACGTGGTTGCACACCAGGATCGCCGCGCCCGTGGCCGGGATGTGCTCGTCGCCGCGCACCTTGAAGCGGTAGACGACGCGGGTGACGATGAACGCGACGAAGCGCAGGAAGTACTCGGGCACCAGCATGAAGATGTAGAACGCAACGACCGCGTTCAGCAAGCCGACGATCAGGAACACCTGCGGGATCGTGAAATGCGCCGCCAGCAGTGCGCCGACGCCGATCGAACTGACGATCATGAACAGCGCGTTCAGGATGTTGTTGGCCGCGATGATGCGCGCGCGGTGGCTGGGCTGCGAGCGCAGCTGGATCAGCGCGTACATCGGCACGCTGTACAGGCCGGCGAACAGCGACAGCAGCGCCAGGTCGGCCATCACGCGCCAGTGCGGCGCCGCCGCCACGAACGCACTCAAGCTCAGGCCATCGGCCGGCGCCAGGCCGCGCGCCGCGAAGTACAGGTCGATCGCGAACACGCTCATGCCGATCGCGCCCAGCGGCACCAGGCCGACCTCGACATGGCGCTTGCTGAGCATCTCGCACAGCAGCGAGCCGGTGCCGATGCCGAGCGAGAACACCACCAGCAGCAGCGAGGCGACCTGCTCGTTGCCGTGCAGCACGTCTTTCGCGAAGGCCGGGAACAGCGACAGGAACACGGCGCCGAAGAACCACATCCACGAGATCCCGAGCAGCGAGCGGAACACGACGATGTTCTCGCGCGCCAGCATCAGGTTGCGCCAGGTCTCGGTGACCGGGTTCCAGTTGATGCGCAGCGCCGGGTCGCTCGACGGCGACGCCGGCACCGCCTGTGCGGTCATGCGGCCGATCAACGCGACCGCGACGCAGGCGAACGCCACGAAGTGCCGGCCGACTTCTGGGATCGCGACCAGCAACCCACCCGCGACCTGCCCGAGCAGGATCGCGACGAAGGTGCCCATCTCGACCATGCCGTTGCCGCCGGTCAGCTCGCGCTCGTTCAGGTGCTGCGGCAGGTAGGCGAACTTGACCGGGCCGAAGATCGTCGAGTGCAGGCCCATCAGCAGCACGCAGGCGAGCAGCACGATCACGTTGCCGGTCCAGAAGCCGAAGGCCGCGAGCGCCATGATCGCGATCTCGAGGTTCTTCACGAAGCGGATCACGCGCGTCTTGTCGTACTTGTCGGTGGCCTGGCCGGCGGTCGCCGAGAACAGCAGGAACGGCAGAATGAACAGCGCGCCGATCACGAGGCCGGCCATGCTCGCGGGCAGCCAGCTCACCTGCAGCTGGTAGGTGATCATCACGGTGAACGCGAACTTGAACAGGTTGTCGTTGCCGGCCCCGAGAAACTGGGTCCAGAAGAACGGCGCGAAACGCCGTTGCTTCAGCAGGGCGAACTGATTCGGGTGCGCGTGGTCGTTCTGGCTCATCTGTGCTTGTCTCCGTGGGCTCGTGTGGCGCAATCTAGCGGATCACCTGGACCGGCGCTCCCATGCCGGTGCGATTCAACCACGCGAACACCGAATCGACCGTGACGGTGTCGATCCGGTCCGTGAATCGCTTCTCGTTCGGGTGGTCGTCGAAGGCGATATTGGCCGCGGTCATGCGCCCGCCCAGGCGCTTCAGCGGGCCGATGTGCAGGGTGGTCGGCGTGTAGCCCTGCAGCTTCAGCCACGCCTGCGCGCGTTCGCGTGACACGGCCGCAGGTTCCATCGCCATCGCCAGGGTCTCGATCGCCCATTGATTCGACTGCTGGTAGGTCTGCGCCCACGGGTACGCGACCATGCTGTAGGCCGGCGTGTTGAGCTGCGCGAGGCGCGCGTTGTCGCGCAGCACCGGCAGCAGCTTCGCCTGGATCTCGGGCGTCGGGATCACGACCGCGCCCTCGTATTCGTACAGGTCGTCGAGGAAGAATTCGCCCAGGCCTTGGCGGTACACCGCGGCATGCGCGGTGCCGCACTGGTTGAGCTTGTGCACGACGCGCCACTTGCCGTTGTCGCGATAGGCCAGGCCGAAGTGCGAGTAGCGCACGCCGTACTCGCTCAGGTTCTGGCCGACACGCGCGAGCGCGACGACTTGCGCGCCGCTTTGGTCCAGCGCATGCGCAGTGTGCTCGGCGAGCTGCATCGAACGCTGGATCGCGTCGGCCTTCGGCGGCTTGTTCTCGCAGCTGCGGCCGGCGTGGGCCGCGGCCGCCACCAGTGCAAGTGCCGCGGCGATCGCTGCGGAGCGCGCGGCGTTCATCGCGTCACGCGCTCGTTGTAGAGCAGCGCCGCGCCGATCTCGTTCGGGATGAAGGCGATCGCCTCGCTCGCGGTCGACAGCACCCAGCCGGTGCTGACCGCCGTCACGACGACGACGGTGCCGGCTGCGACCGACAGCGCGCGGGCCGCATGGCCGCTGAGGGTCAGCGTCGCGCGTGCGCCGTCCGACGCGCGCTCCAGCACCCAGACGGTGCCGACCACCGAGGCCTGCACCGCGACCACGGTCAGCGCGGCGCCGGCCGACAGCAGCATCACCGGCGCGGCGACAGACACCGCGATCGGCAGCGCGGACAAGGCACTGGCCTCAGACACCGCGGATTGGGCCTGGGCCGTCGCCAGCGTGGTGACGAGCAGCGCGGCGAGGGCGATCTTGCGAATGGATTTCATGATGGGCTCCAGCAGTGAAGGGGCGACGATCAGCGGGCGTCGCGCTCGGCGAGCAGCGCTTCGTGCGCATCGCGCAGCGTCTTGGCCAGCGTGAACACGGTCGAGATCAGGAACAGCCAGCTCACGCCGAGAAAGGCCTTGTAGGTCGGGTTCACGTCCATGCGGTACAGGCCCCAGGCGGTGAGCGCCATCGCCAGCGCGAAGCCGCCCCACACGACCAGGCCCCACATCGGCGTGTCGTTGCGCTGCGCCTCGTTGTCGCGCACGTATTTGGCGAGCGCGAACGCGGTCGAGAGGCAGAACATGTAGCCCATCACCATGAACGCGCGGTCCAGGTCGGCGCCGGGCAAGTAGGCCAGGCCGGCGCCGCACAGCGTTGCGGCCAGGCCGAACGAGACCCAGACCTGGAGCTTCCAGGCAGCGGTGTCTTTGCGCAGGGTGGTGGGGTGCATGAGGTGGTCTCTCAAAGGTTTGTTGAACACGGGCTGCATCGTCGGTGGCACCGCATTCGGTATCAATCACCCGAAGGAGGGTCGACAGCCGCCACCCCTTTGGTATCGTTTAGGGGTACTTTTCGACGGAAGCCCAGCATGAGCACGACCCACGACCTCGTCACCGCGCTGAAGGCCGAGCTGAAAGCCGCCGGCATCACCTATGCCGACCTCGCCGAACAGCTCGGCATGGCCGAGTCGAGCATCAAGCGCATCTTCGCGAAGGCCGACATGCCGCTGTCGCGCATCGACGAGGTGCTGCGCGTGCTGAAGATGGACTTCGCCGAACTCGCGCGCAAGATCGCCGACGCGCAGCCGCTGCGCCGCGAGCTCACGCTCGAGCAGGAGACGGCCGTCGTCGCCGATCGCAAGCTGATGCTGCTCGCAATCTGCTGCCTCAGCCAGTGGACCTTCGAGCAGATGGTCTCGACCTACTCGATCACCGAAGCCGAATGCGTGCGCTACCTGCTGCAGCTCGACAAGCTCGGCTTCATCGAGCTGCGGCCGCTGAACCGCTACCGGTTGAAAGTGGCGAAAGGCTTTCGCTGGCGGCCGCACGGGCCGGCGATGGAGTACTTCCGCAAGCATGTGGCCGACGACTACTACAGCGGCGGCTTCGATGGCGAGGGCGAAATACTGATGCTGGTGCATGGCCACATCAGCACCGCGCAGGCCGCGAACTTCGTCGAGCGCCTGCAACGTGTCGGGCAGGACTTCGCGCAGCAGCACCTCGCCGACCAGAAGCTCGGCGCAGAACACAAGGGCCACTACACGTTAGTCGTGGGCATGCGCTCGTGGTTGTTCGCGCCGTTCAGAGACCTCAAGCGACCGGCGGGCGCGCGCTGAGCACTTGATCGTTGTCTTCGCCCAGCGTCGGCGCACGCCGCGTGATCGCGCCGGGCGTGAGGCTGAGCTTGGGCACGATGCCCGGCACCTCGACGCTCAGGCCGTCGGCCGTCGTCACCGTCTGGATCATGCCGCGCGCGCGGTAGTGCGGGTCCTCGGCGATGTCCTTCGCGGTGTAGATGCGGCCGGCGGGCACGGCGGCCTGGTTCAGCACATCGAGCACGTCGACGACCTGGCGCGGCGTGGTCCACGCGCCGATCGCGGCATCGATCTCGCCGACGCGCGCGACGCGGCCGGCGTTGCCCGCGAGCTCGGGGTCGGCGCCCAGGTCGTCGCGGCCGATCGCGTGCATCAGCCGCTTGAAGATCGAGTCGCCGTTGCCCGCGACCAGCACCCAGCCGTCGGCGCACGGGTAGGCGTTGCTCGGTGCGATGCCGGGCAGCGCCGAGCCCGCCGGTTCGCGCACGGCACCGAACGCGCTGTACTCGGGCAGCAGGCTCTCCATGCAGTTGAACACCGCCTCGTACAGCGCGACGTCGATGACCTGCCCGCGGCCCTTCGGCGCGTCGGCGCTGACGCTTGCGTGGCGGTGCTGCAAGGCCATCAGGATGCCGATCACGCCGTGCAGCGACGCGAGCGTATCGCCGATGCTGACGCCCACCCGCACCGGCACGCGACCCGGCTCGGCGGTGAGGTGGCGCAGCCCGCCCATCGCCTCGGCGACGACGCCGAAGCCGGGCCTGTCCTTGTACGGCCCGGTCTGGCCGTAGCCGCTGATGCGCAGCATGATCAGGCCCGGGTTGCTCGCACTCAGGCGCTCGTAGCCCAGGCCCCAGTCTTCCATCACGCCGGGCTTGAAGTTCTCGACCAGCACGTCGGCCTCGGCAATCAGCCCGCGCACGATCTCGCGCGAGGCTTCGTCCTTGAGGTCGAGCGCGACGCTCTTCTTGTTGCGCGACTGCACCTGCCACCAGACGCTGGTGCCGTTGTGCAGCAAGCGCCATTGGCGCAGCGGGTCGCCGGTCGCCGGTGGCTCGATCTTGATGACCTCGGCACCGAAGTCGGCCAGTGTCTTCGCCGCGAACGGGCCCGCGATCAATTGGCCGAGCTCGACGACCTTCAACCCCGCAAGCGGGCCGCTTGCGGGGCTAACGGTTTCGGCATGGGATGGGGGCATGGCGGCAATGTTAGGCGAGCCGCAGAACAACGGTGGCCACACCCGATTTGAGGGGATCGCTGTTGTTGGAGGCACACGGCCCCCCGAGGCCGGGGATGGGCGCCTGCGAGGTGGCTCACCAGAATTCGCTCATCCCATTCATCAGCCGAATCTTCGGCCACCACCAGGAAGCCCCATGCTGAAGTTCAAACATGCACTCCCTCTGCTCGCCGCCGCTGCCATGGCGTGCGCGACTACGGCCCATGCCGACTCGCTGCTCGACGCAAGTACCTACGCCAGCCTCGACGGCACGACCAGCGCAGTCGTCAATGGCGTGAGCTTCAGCGCGGCCGGCGGCAGCTTCGGCACCAAGTACACGAACGGCTGGGGTGGCCTGGGCATCACCGGCGGTTCATCCGGCAACGAGATCGACATCGGCCAATCGATCACGATGAGCTTTGCTGCCCAGGTGATTTCCGACTTCAGTGTCGCGTTGCTGTACAACGGCCCAGAGTTCGGCGACTACCGCGAAACCGCGCAGGTTAAGGCCTACAACGGCGACGTATTGCTTGGCACTTATCTGCTGCAGGTCGGCCTCGACGGCAGCACTCCGGGCGCCAATTGGTCCGGCGCGGGCGGCGTGGTCAATTTGTCGCTCCCCACGGCCTCAGGCGGCGGCGCATGGCTGGTGTCGGGCAACCCGTTCGGCAACACCGGTGTCACGTCACTGGTGTTTTCGTCGTTGACCAGCAACCTCTGCCAAACCACGGCCGGCTGCAACAACCAGTCGGACTACGTGCTCACCAGCGTCAACGCGGTGCCGGAACCCAGCACCTATGCGCTGATGGCCGCCGGCCTGGGCGCGATGGGCTTCATCGCACGTCGTCGCCGCCAGAAGGTCTGAGCGCTCCGGCGCACACCACGAGGCCCCGCGATGCGGGGCCTTTTTCATGGATCAGGCCGGGCGCTGCTCGAGCAGGTAGTTCGCCCCGTCGTACTGGCCCAGCACCTCGGTCAGGTAGGGCAGCACCACGAGCAGTTCGTCGTGCAGCGTGAACGGCGGGTTGATGATGAACATGCCGCTGCCGGCCAGGCCGAAGCCCTGCTGGTCGGGCTGCTGCACCGTGAGGCGCGCATGCAGCCAGCCCTTCGGCGCGAGCGCCTCGAGGCGCTTCGGCAGCTGCGCCGCCTCGAGCTTGCTGACCTGCGGGTACCAGACCACGTAGACGCCGTCGACAAAGCGCGTCAGTGCATCGCGCAGCGACGCGATCACCCGGCCGTAGTCGCTGTGGCCCTCGTAGCTCGGGTCCATCAGCACCACGCCGCGCTTGGTGCTGGGCGGCACCTGGCCTTTCAATCCATCGAAGCCGTCCTTGTCGTAGACCTCGGCGCCTTTGACCTCGCCCAGGTAGGACGCGAGGATGCGGTGGTCGGTCGGGTGCAGCTCGAACAAACGCAGCTGGTCCTGCGCGCGCAGCAGCATCTGCGCGACCGCCGGCGAGCCGGGGTACTGCTTGAGCCCGCCCTCGGGGTTGAACTGGCGCACCAGCGCAACGTAGTCGGCCACCGCGGCCGGCAGGTCGTCGCGGCCCCACAGGCGGCCGATGCCTTGTTCGAACTCGCCCTTCTTCTGCGCGAAGCGGCCTTCGAGCGAATAACCGCCGGCACCGGCATGCGTGTCGATCAGGCGGTAGGGCTTGTCCTTCTGGTTCATGTAGCGCAGCACGAGCGCCAGCGTCGTGTGCTTGAGCACGTCGGCGTGGTTGCCCGCGTGGAAGGCGTGTCGGTAGGCGAGCATGGTGGTCAGAACCTCGGGAATCAGATCGGCACTGTAGCGGCATCGCCGCCGCCGAGGGCCGCGAAGCGCAGCACCAGATCGTCGAGCAATCGCCGCACGCGCAGCGGCATGTGCTCGCGCGCCGGCACGATCGCGTGCAATGGGATCTCGTCGCAGCGCCACTCGGACATCAGCTCGACGAGCCGGCCGGCATCCAGATCGGCCTGCAGGTCGAGCTTCGATTTGTAGACGATGCCGTGGCCCTCGAGCGCCCACTGCCGCACCAGTGCGCCGTCGTCGGCGCGGCGGTTGCCGTTGGCCTTGATCGTCAGGCTCTGGCCGTCGCGCGTGAACGTCCATTGCAGCTGCGGGCGGCCGCCCAGGTACAGCGCGATGCAGTTGTGCTGCGCCAGGTCGCACGGGTGCTGCGGCGCGCCGTGGCGTGCGATGTAGTCGGGCGACGCGGCCAAGCGGCGCGGCCCGAAGTGCAGCCGCCGCGCGACCAGGGCCGAATCGCGCAGCGGGCCGTAGCGCACCGCGATGTCGACGCGCTCGCGCAGCATGTCGTGCAGGTTGTCCGACACGTGCAGCGTGATGCGCAGCTCGGGGTGGCGCGCCAGGAAGCCGTCGAGCATCGGGCTCAGGATGTGGCGGCCCAGGTCGCTTGAGGCCGCGACGTGGATCTCGCCCGCGAGCCGCTCGCGCTGGCCGCCGAGCAGCGAACGCACGTCGTCGAGCACGCCGAGCGCGCGCTGCGCATGCTCGCGCAGCAGCTCGCCCTCGGGCGTGAGCCGCATCGAGCGGGTCGAGCGCTCGACCAGCCGCACCGCAAGCGTCGCCTCGAGCCGCTTCAGCGCCGCGCTCGCCGCGGCCGGCGTGAGCTGCAGCTGGCGCGCGGCGGCGCTCAGCGAGCCGGCTTCGGCCAGGCGCAGAAACAGCTGGAGTTGCGAGAGTTGCAGGTCGCCGGCGCTGTCCATCTTCAAACGTGGATTGAAAGTCAATCTGGTGGTGGCGAGATTATCAAACGATCCGACGATCACTACATTGACGCCATCGATCACTTCGGAGCCTGTCCCATGAAAGCCGTTGCCTACCGCCAAGCCCTGCCCATCACCGCCGCCGATGCGCTGCTCGACATCACGCTGCCCGAACCCGTGGCCCGCGGTCGCGAGCTGCTGGTGCGCGTGCACGCGGTCTCCGTGAACCCGGCCGACACCAAGATCCGCCGCAACGCGGCGCCGCCGGAAGGCGAGGCGCGCGTGCTCGGTTTCGATGCGACCGGCGTCGTCGAGGCGGTCGGCGAGGCCGTGTCGCTGTTCAAGCCCGGCGACCGCGTCTTCTACGCCGGCGCGCTGAACCAGCGCGGCAGCAACGCCGAGCTGCACTGCGTCGACGAGCGCATCGTCGGCCACATGCCGACCACGCTTGGTTTCGCGCAGGCGGCGGCGCTGCCGCTGACCAGCATCACCGCGTGGGAGCTGCTGTTCGACCGCTTCGGCGTGACGGCCGAGACCGAAGGCGCGCTGCTGATCGTCGGCGCCGCCGGCGGCGTCGGCTCGATCCTGACGCAGCTCGCACGCCAGCTCACGAAACTCACGGTCGTCGGCAGTGCCTCGCGCGACAGCACGCAAGCCTGGGTGCGCGAACTCGGCGCGCACCACGTGATCGACCACCGCCAGCCGCTTGCGGCGGAACTGAAGCGCATCGGCATCGGCGCGGTCACGCATGTCGCGAGCCTCACGCACACCGAGGCGCACTACGCGCAGATCGTCGAGGCCCTCGCACCGCAAGGCAAGCTCTGCCTGATCGACGACTTGACGGCGCCGCTCGACGTGCGCCTGCTGAAGTCCAAGAGCCTGTCGCTGCACTGGGAGTTCATGTTCACGCGCTCGATGTTCGAGACGCCCGACATGGCCGAGCAAGGCGCACTGCTGAACCGTGTCGCCGAGCTCGTCGACGCCGGCCGGCTGCGCAGCACGCTGGGCGAGAACTTCGGCCGCATCAACGCCGAGAATCTGAAGCGCGCGCATGCCGCGGTCGAAAGCGCTAGCACGCGCGGAAAGACCGTGCTCGAGGGCTTTTGATCGTCGGCCCCGTAGGATCGCCACGACTCGCCACTCCTTCTCGCCCATGAGCACCACCTTGTTCGATCCCATCCGCGTCGGCGACATCGCCGCAGCCAACCGCATCGTGATGGCCCCGCTGACGCGCGACCGCGCCGGCCCCGGACGCGTGCCGACGCCGCTGATGGCGACGTACTACGAGCAGCGCGCGAGCGCCGGGCTGATCGTCAGCGAGGGAACGCAGATCACGGCCGAAGGCCAGGGCTACCTCGACACGCCCGGCATCTACAGCGCCGAGCAGATCGCCGGCTGGCGCCGCGTGACCGACGCGGTGCATGCGAAGGGCGGCAAGATCGTCGTGCAGCTGTGGCACGTCGGCCGCATCTCGCACCTCTCGCTGCTGCCCGAGGGCGTGGTGCCGGTCTCGAGCACGGCGCGCCGCGCCAACGGCAAGACCTTCACGGCGCAAGGCTTCGAGACGGTATCCGAGCCGCGCGCGCTGCGCACCGACGAGATCCCGCGTCTGATCGAAGACTACCGCCAGGCCGCGCGCAACGCGATCGAGGCCGGCTTCGACGGCGTCGAGGTGCACGGTGCGAACGGCTACCTGCTCGAGCAGTTCATGCGCGACAGCATCAACGACCGCAGCGACGCGTACGGCGGCTCGCGCGAGAACCGCGCGCGCCTCGTCGTCGAGGTGATGACGGCGATCGCCGACGAGATCGGCGCCGGCCGCACCGGGATCCGCCTGTCGCCGGTCACGCCAGCCAACGACGCGGCGCTCGACAGCGACCCGCAGGCGATGTTCAACCTCGTCGTCGAGCAGCTCGCGCCGTTGAAGCTCGCGTTCATCCACGTCGTCGAAGGCGCGACCGGCGGCCCGCGCGACATCGCGCCGTTCGACTACGCCGCGCTGCGCAGCCGCTTCAAGCAGGGCAACGCGCACGGCGCGTGGATCGTCAACAACGGCTACACGCGGGCGATGGCGCTCGACGCGGTGGCGCACGGCGCGGCCGACATGGTCGCGTTCGGCAAGGGCTTCATCAGCAACCCCGACCTGGTGCGCCGCCTGCGCGACGACGCGCCGATCGCACCGGTGGTGCGAGAGACGCTGTACGGCGGCGATGCCGAGGGCTACACCGACTACCCGCCGCTGGAACTCGCCCCGGCCTGATCAGGCGGGGATGCGCAGGACCTGCCCCGGGTAGATCTTGTCCGGGTGGTCAGCATCGGCTTGTTGGCGTCGAAGATCTTCGGGTACTGGTTGGCGTTGCCGTACTGCGACTTCGAGATCGCCGACAGCGTGTCGCCGCGCACCACCGTGTACCAGCGCGATTCGTCGGCCGGCTCGGCGGTCGTCATCGAGTCGTCGACCTGGCTCACGCCATGCACGTTGCCGCAGCACAGGACGACCTTCTCGCGCGTGGCCTGGTCGATGGCCTCGCCGGCGACCGACACGGTGCCGGTGGCGCCGTCGAAGGCCACGTCAAGCCCATTGACCTTCAGGCCCTGTGCGGTGATGTAGTCGCCAATCGCGGTGGCCGCCGCAGCATTCGCCGCATCGGCCTGCGCCTGCAGTGCGGCGGGATCGGCGGGCGGCGCCTCGGCCTTGTGCCCAAACAGTTTTTCGCCGGCGTCCTTGATGAAACTGATGATGCTCATGACGTTCCCTTCGTGGTGGGTGAGCAGGCTGAATGGCCAGCGCTGCGTGTCAATGTAGCGAGCGAGCAGGCGAGTTCGGATGACAAAGGACTGTTCTTGTAACGAGCGGTGTTCGAGTCTTCGTCAACTTCGCGCGAGACAAGCGCTCACACCGCGCCGCGGTAGCCACGCTGCTTGTCGACGACGCGCCGCCCTTTGGCCGACGCGATCCACGCGACGAAGATCTTGCCTGCCGGGTGATTGACACGAAACGAGCGCATCACGTGCACCGCCTCGGCCAAGCGCGGGTCGCCCTCGACCCGTATCGCCAACGGTGCGCCGCCTCGGCCGAGCCAGGCGGCGCGTTCGACGATCGCGAACGCGCCGCGCGCGCGCGCCTGCGCGATCAGGTTGTCGCCCGGTGCCAGCGACACATACCAAGGCAGCGCCGGCGCGATGCCCGCCTGCCGCCACAAGCTCTGCTCGGCCACATGCGCCCCGGAGCCATCGGCCGCTGTCAGGAAAACAAAACTGCCCGGCGCCGCTGCCACCAGCCGCTTCAGCGCGGCGACCGCGTCCTGGCTGAGCGCCGCGCCGAGCACATCCTGGCCCTTGCCGCGCACGGCCGGCCCGATGATCACGAATTCGCCCCCGGCGATCGATTGCCTATCGTGCGCCAGACCTTGTTTGTCGAGCTTGGCTTCGGCGTCGGGGGCATTGGTCAGTGCCGCATCGATCTCGCCGCGCTCGAGCGCCTCGAGCAAGGGCAAGGCCGCGCCGGGCACCGCCTTCACCGCGATGCCGGTGTCGGCGCCGAACGCATGCAGCAGCGTTGGCGCGAGGCCCGAATCGATCAGGGCGCTGTCCACGCCCAGCCGCAGCGGGTCGGCCAGCGATTTGCGCTGCTGCGCCAACGCGGCAGCCCCGGGGAACAGCGCCGCGAACGGCAGCGGAAGAAAGTGGCGGCGTGAAACCATGGCCGTGATTATTGCCTCGCGTGATGGGGCGCCAAGCGTGCGCATAAAGTCATACTGAAACTGCATGACCCCCCGAATTCCGGTGGTTACGAGGCCATTACACTGGGTCGACAATCTTTCTGGAGGCGACGCTACAGCGCGCTTGGGCCACCCGGTCCGACGCACGGAACCCGGCCGTAACTGGGCGGTCATAACAGAGATGCCCAGCGGCATTGGGCAAGTCCAGCCAGGCCCGGCACAGGGTCGCGCGGGCTTGCCCAATTCCGCTTTTTTGACTCTGATGATTGGATCCCTCATGAACCGTCCCGTGTTGGAAGGCTTGCGCCTGAACGTTCCCGCCGCCGTTCGCCATGCCAAATTGATCGCCTGGGTCGCCGAAATGGCCGCCTTGACCGAGGCCCGCGATGTGTACTGGTGCGATGGCACCACCCAAGAGTACGACCGCCTGTGCGCCCAGCTCGTGGCCGCCGGCACGTTCAAGAAGCTAAACCCCGAGCTGCGCCCGAACAGCTATCTCGCATGCAGCAGCCCGAGCGACGTGGCGCGCGTCGAAGACCGTACCTTCATCTGTTCGCAGAGCCAGGACGACGCCGGCCCGACCAACAACTGGATGGCCCCCGCCGAAATGCGCGAGCTGCTGCAAACCGGGCCGAACGCGCTGTTCCGCGGCTGCATGCGCGGCCGCACGATGTACGTCGTGCCGTTCTCGATGGGCCCGCTGGGCTCGCCGATCGCGCACATCGGCGTCGAGCTCTCCGACAGCGCCTACGTCGCGGTCAACATGAAGATCATGACGCGCATGGGCGCCAAGGTGCTGGACGTGCTCGGCGCCGACGGCCACTTCGTGCCCTGCATGCACACCGTCGGCGCGCCGCTGGGGCCAGGGCAGAAAGACGTGTCCTGGCCCTGCAATACGACCAAGTACATCGTCCACTACCCCGAGACGCAAGAAATCTGGAGCTACGGCTCAGGCTACGGCGGCAACGCGCTGCTGGGCAAGAAGTGCTTCGCGCTGCGCATCGCCTCGACGATGGGCCGCGACCAAGGCTGGCTCGCCGAGCACATGCTGATCCTCGGCGTGACCTCACCCGCGGGCAAGAAGCACCATGTCGCCGCGGCTTTCCCGAGTGCCTGCGGCAAGACCAATTTCGCGATGCTGATCCCGCCTGAAGGTCTGGCCGGCTGGAAGGTCACGACCATCGGCGACGACATCGCCTGGATCAAGCCCGGCGCCGACGGCCGGCTGCATGCGATCAACCCCGAGGCGGGCTACTTCGGCGTGGCCCCGGGCACGAATCACCTGACCAACGCCAATTGCATGGCCAGCCTGAAGCGCGACGTGATCTTCACGAACGTGGCGCTCACCGATGACGGCGACGTCTGGTGGGAAGGCATGACCGACACGCCCCCCGCCCACCTGATCGACTGGCAGGGCAAGGACTGGACGCCGGCGATCGCGAAGCAAGCCGGTACCGACGGCAAACCGAAGCCTGCCGCGCACCCGAACTCGCGCTTCACAGTGGCCGCCATCAACAACCCGGCACTCGACCCGGAGTGGGACAACCCGGCCGGCGTGCCGATCGACGCGTTCATCTTCGGTGGCCGCCGCTCGACAACCGTGCCGCTCGTCACCGAAGCGCGCAACTGGGTCGAAGGCGTCTACATGGCGGCCACGATGGGCTCCGAGACGACGGCAGCAGCCGGCGGCGCGCAAGGCGTGGTGCGGCGCGACCCGTTCGCGATGCTGCCGTTCACCGGCTACAACATGAGCGACTACTTCCAGCATTGGCTCGGCCTGGGCGCGACGCTCGAGGCCTCGGGCGCGACGCCGCCGAAGATCTACTGCGTCAACTGGTTCCGCAAGGGCGCTGACGGCAAGTTCGTCTGGCCCGGCTACGGCGAGAACATGCGCGTGCTCGAATGGATGATCGGGCGCATCGAAGGCAGCGCCGACGGCCGCGAGAACGCGTTCGGCACGACGCCGAGTTATGCTGACCTGAACTGGAACGGCCTGAAGTTCAGCGCCGAGCAGTTCGATCAAGTCACCAGCCTGGACGCGCAGGCCTGGAAGACCGAGCTGGACCTGCACGACGAGCTGTTCCGGCAGCTCGCCCATCATCTGCCAGCCGAAATGACTGCGACCAAAGCGACGATCGAGAAGCGATTCGCCGCCTGACAGCGCTCTGCGCTCGACGATTGCGTCGAGCGCTCTCAGACAAGGCTCCACTCCTTGAGGCGGCCGACACCGGCCGCCTCGGTCGAGCCGCGCTTTCAGTCTTCGTTCAGGCCTTCGTGGCGTGCCGCCGCGGCGTACAGATCGGCCGCAAAGCCCGGGTCGGTCTTCGAGTACGAGTAGGCCAGATCGCGCACCTTTTGCGCTTCGAGCGAAGCCGACTCGGCTGCACTCAGCCGCGGCGCCGACTGGGTCGCACGCAGGGGCAGGCTCCAGGCCGACGTGGCCAGACCGGACAAGGCGGCCAGCGCGTGCTGGACGAAACGGCTGCGTTGCACATTGGCGTGCAGGGTGATGGTGGTCATGGTGTGTTCCTTTGAATGAGGTGAGAGGGTTTCAGGCCGATGCGTTGTGGCGAGCGGCCGCGCGCAGTTCCTTCGCCAGCTCGGGCTGCAGGTCCTGGCACTGGTCGGCAAAGTCGAGCAGATGCCGCTGCGCACGGGCCCGGCCTGTGCTTTCGAGCGACTGCCAGACGGCGGCACCGACGCGCGCCAGCCAGGCGCCCAGACGCGGTGCAGCGGCTTGGGGGGGCAGTGAAGAAACGGCGGTATTCATGAACTAATCCTTTCAACGGCAGGGCCGGTTGGAGAGGCGATGATTGAGATACTAGGGTTAACCCCGATAATTCACCAATCAAAGTTATGAATCACGGATATCACGCCCGTGTATGGCCATGCAGACCGCCCTGAACTTCCGAACGCTCGACCTCAACCTGCTCCGCGTCTTCGACGTGGTGATGGCCGAGCGCAACCTCACGCGCGCTGCCGAGCGCTTGTCGATCACGCAGCCCGCCGTCAGCAATGCATTGAAGCGCCTGCGCGAATCGGTAGGTGAGGACTTGCTTACGCGTGCGCCGAGCGGCGTCAAACCGACCCCGCGAGCCGAAGCGCTCTGGCCCGAAGTTCGCACGGCGCTGGGCAGCCTGCGGGCGGCGCTGGCGCCTGGCGAGTTCAACCCGCAGGCCGACGCGGTGGACTTCCGCATCGCGATGGCGGACGCGACCGCGGCGATGTTCATGCCCCCGCTGGTGTCGCAAATAGAACACACGCAGGCCCTGGCCAACGTCCGGGTTCAGCCGCTCGCAACCCGCGACCCGAGCGCGCTGCTGGAGCGCGGTGATGCCGACCTGGCGATCGGCTACTTCCCCGAAACCGTCGCTGGCCTGCTCGGCGAAGCCAGTGAGTCCCCACTGCGGCACCAGAAGTTGCGCGACAGCGAATACGTCTGCGTGATGCGCGAGGGCCATCCGCTCGCCCAGGGCGAGCTGACGCTCGACGCCTATTGCGCCGCACAACACCTGTCGGTGAGCTTTTCGGGACGCGCCCACGGCCTGGTTGATCAAGGGCTGGCCGCGCTGGGCCGGCAGCGCCGCACCGTGCTGACGGTGAACCAATACTTCACGGCCGGCCGCGTCGTCGCCAACAGCAACCTGCTGACGGTGCTGCCGGCCTTCTTCGTCGATTCGACCGGCTACCGCGAGCAGGTCGTGACCCGGCCGCTGCCGTTCAAGCTGGCCGGGCTGCACATCTCGATGCTGTGGCACCAGCGGAACGACCGCGTCAGCAGCCACCAGTGGCTGCGCGCCCGGCTGCTGGAGGCAGCGGCCGTTCAGCCAAGTTGACGCGGCGCGCGTCTTCTTGCATGCTCCGCGAAGTGGTCTAGACCACTTCACTCAGCCCCGGCATGAAAGCGACGCGCCCATGAACTCCCCCGCCGACCCCCAGACCCTCGCCGACGCGGCCCTGCGCGGCGCCCGCTCCGCCCCCGGTCGCGTCGTGCGCGCCCCGCGCGGCAGCACGCTGCACTGCAAGTCCTGGCTCACCGAAGCGGCGTTCCGCATGCTGCAGAACAACCTCGACCCAGACGTGGCCGAGCGCCCCGAAGAGCTGGTCGTCTACGGCGGCATCGGCCGCGCGGCGCGCGACTGGGCCTGCTTCGACAAGATCCTCGACTGCCTTCGCGTGCTCGAGGACGACGAGTCGCTGCTGATCCAGTCCGGCAAGCCGGTCGGCGTGTTCAAGACGCACACCGACGCGCCGCGCGTGCTGCTCGCCAATTCGAACCTGGTGCCGAAATGGGCGACCTGGGAGCACTTCCACGAGCTCGACCGGCAAGGCCTGTTCATGTACGGCCAGATGACCGCCGGTTCGTGGATCTACATCGGCACGCAGGGCATCGTGCAGGGCACTTTCGAGACCTTCGCCGAGGCGGGTCGCCAGCATTTCGGCGGCGACATGGTCGGCCGCTGGATCCTGACCGCCGGCCTCGGCGGCATGGGCGGCGCGCAGCCGCTGGCCGCGAGCTTCGCCGGCGCGGTGTCGCTGAACATCGAATGCCAGCAGGCGAGCATCGACTTCCGGCTGCGTACGCGCTACCTCGACAAGCAAGCGCGCGATCTCGACGACGCGCTTGCGCTGGTGCGCCATCACACCGAACGCCGCGAGGCCGTGTCGATCGGCCTGCTCGGCAACGCCGCCGAGCTGCTGCCCGAGCTGGTGAAACGCGCGAAGGCCGGCGGCATGAAACCCGATCTGGTGACCGACCAGACCTCGGCCCACGACCTGATCAACGGCTACCTGCCGGCGGGCTGGACGCTGGCGCAATGGCGCGACGCGCAGAACGACTCGAGCCAGCACGCGGCCTTGAAGAAGGCCGCGGCGCAATCGTGCGCGGTGCACGTCCGGGCGATGCTGGACTTCCACGCGATGGGCGTGGCCACGGTCGACTACGGCAACAACATCCGCCAGGTCGCGCTCGACGAAGGCGTGAAGAACGCGTTCGACTTCCCCGGCTTCGTGCCGGCCTACATCCGCCCGCTGTTCTGCGAAGGCAAGGGCCCGTTCCGCTGGGTCGCGCTGTCGGGCGACCCGGACGACATCCGCAAGACCGACGCGAAGATCAAGCAGCTGTTCCCGCACAACACCCACGTGCACCGCTGGCTCGACATGGCCGGCGAACGCATCGCGTTCCAGGGCCTGCCGGCGCGCATCTGCTGGCTCGCGCTCGGCGAACGTCATCTCGCAGGCCTCGCGTTCAACGAGATGGTGAAGAGCGGCGAGCTGAAGGCGCCGATCGTGATCGGCCGCGACCACCTCGACACCGGCTCGGTCGCGAGCCCGAACCGCGAGACCGAGGCAATGCGCGACGGCACCGACGCCGTCTCCGACTGGCCGCTACTGAACGCGCTGCTCAACGTCGCCGGCGGCGCAACCTGGGTCTCGCTGCACCACGGCGGCGGTGTCGGCATGGGCTACTCGCAGCACGCCGGCATGGTGATCGTCGCCGACGGCAGCGAGGCCGCGGCGAAGCGGCTCGCACGCGTGCTCGTCAACGACAGCGGCTCGGGCGTGATGCGCCACGCCGACGCGGGCTACGAGCTTGCGATCAAGACGGCGCGCGAACAGCAGCTGAACCTGCCGATGCTCGCGACGTGAGCCGCGCCACCGCGTCCGAGCGCTTCGACCTGCGTGCCATCACACCGCAGCCGTGGAAGAACGGCGCCGGCCTGACCCGCGAGATCGCGTATGGCGGGCCGAGCGCGGCCGAGTTCGACTGGCGCATCAGCGTCGCCGAGGTCGCGCACGACGCGCCGTTCTCGGCCTTCCCCGGCGTCGATCGCTGCATCACGCTGCTGCGCGGCGCGGGCATGCGGCTGCGCGCCGACGACGGCAGCGTCGACCATGCCTTGACCGAGCCGCTGACGCCGTTCCGCTTCTCCGGCGACGTGGCGTTGATGGCGACGCTCACCGGCGGCGCGTGCAGCGACTTCAACGTGATGACACGGCGCGGGCATTACCGCAGCGAGGTCAGCCTGCATCGCGGCCGCGCCGAGCTGCCCGATGCCGACGTCACGCTGCTGCTGTGCTGCGACGGTGATTGGCGCGTCGGCAGCGACACACTGGGCCCGCTGCAAGCACTGCTGTGGCGCGCACCGCGCGGCGTGATCGAGGCTCGGCCGGCAGCCGAGGCGGCCGCACTGCTGCTGGTACGCCTGTGTCACGATCACGCGCCATGACGATGACGACGATGCATCGCGCGCTCTTCGCCCCGCACGCACTGCTGCCCACCGGCTGGGCACGCGATGTGCTGTTGACCTGGAACGATGCGGGCACGCTGACCCAGGTGACGCCGCACGCGACGCCGCCGGCCGGTGCCGCGACCGCGAACGGCCCGCTGGTCCCCGGCCTGCCGAACCTGCACTCGCACGCGTTCCAGCGCGCATTCGCCGGCCTGTCCGAATACCGCGGCTCGGCCGACGACAGCTTCTGGACCTGGCGCGACCTGATGTACCGCTTCGCGCTGGCGATCTCGCCGGACCAACTTGAAGACATCGCCACGCACCTCTACATCGAGATGCTGCAGGCCGGCTACACCGCGGTCTGCGAGTTCCACTACTTGCACCGCGATCCCGCGGGCCATGCGTATGTCGATCCGGCCGAGATGTCGATGCGGCTGGTCAAGGCCGCGCAGCATGCCGGCATCGGCCTGACGCTGTTGCCGGTGCTATACCAGCACGGCGGCTTCGGCGGCCAGCCGGCGCGCGCCGATCAGCGGCGCTTCGTCAGCAACCACGTCGATGGCCTGCTCGAGATCGTTGCAAAGGTACGCAGCACGGGCACGCGCGTCGGCGTCGCGCCGCACTCGCTGCGCGCGGTCGGCCCGCCTGCGCTGCGCGAGCTGTTGGCCGGTGTCGATGCCACCACACCGATCCACATCCACATCGCAGAGCAGCAACAGGAAGTGCACGACTGCATGGCCTGGAGCGGCCAGCGCCCCGTGCAATGGCTGCTCGCGAACGCCGCGGTGGACGCGCGCTGGTGCCTCGTCCACGCCACTCACATCACGCCCGAAGAACGCAATGCACTCTCCGCCGCCGGCGCGGTCGCCGGCCTGTGCCCGAGCACCGAGGCGAACCTGGGCGACGGCGTCTTCGATGCCGCCGCGTACCTCGCCGCCGATGGCGTCTGGGGCATCGGCTCCGACAGCCACGCGAGCGTCGGCGCGGCCGAGGAACTGCGCCTGCTCGAGTACACGCAGCGCCTCGCACAGCAGCGCCGCAACGTGCTCGCAAACCCCGCGCATCCGCAGGTCGCCGACCACCTCTGGCTCGGCGCAGTGCATGGCGGCGCACGCGCCAGCGGCCGCACCATCGCCGGCCTCGTGCCCGGCCAGCAGGCCGATTTCGTCGTGCTCGACACGCGCGGCCCGCTCGCCCGGCTGACCCCGGAGCAGGTGCTCGCAAACCACGTGTTCACGAACCACGGCCGCAACCACGTGCGTGACGTCTGGGTCGCCGGCCGCCTGCATGTGCGGGATGGCGAACACGCTCTCGGCTCCGTAGCCTGCGAACGCTTCATCGGCGCACGCAGCGCGCTCATCGGCACCACGTGACATGACCGACCCCAGCATCGACCTGCTGATCCGCAATGTGCGCATCGTCACCTGCACCGATGACGAGTGCAGCGTCACCCCGCCCGCGTTCCTCGCGATTGCCGACGGCCTGATCGCCGGCATGGGCCCGATCCACACACTCGACCCGCACGTGCCGGTGCAGCAAGAGCTCGACGGCGCAGGCGCGCTGCTCACGCCGGGCCTGATCGATTGCCACACCCACCTGGTCTACGCCGGCGACCGCGCACGCGAGTTCGAGCTGCGGCTGCAAGGCGCGAGCTACGAAGAGATCGCGCGCGCAGGTGGCGGCATCCTGTCGACGGTGCGCGACACGCGCGCGGCCAACCCGGGCGATCTGCAGGCGCAATCGGCGCGGCGGCTGCTAAGCCTGATGCGGCACGGCGTCACCACGGTCGAGATCAAGTCGGGCTACGGCCTGTCGCAAAAGGCCGAGCTGAAGTCGCTGCGGGTGGCGCGCGCGCTGGGCGAGAAGTTCCCGGTCGACGTGCGCACCACGCTGCTCGCGGCACACGCGCTGCCGCCCGAGTTCGCCGACCGGGCCGATGCCTACATCGACGAGATCGTCCAGCACATCCTGCCCGAGGCCGCGCGGCTCAAGCTCGCCGACGCGGTCGACGCGTTCTGCGAAACCATCGGCTTCACACCGGCACAGACGCAGCGCGTGTTCGAGGCCGCGCGCGCACACGGCTTGCCCGTCAAGCTGCATGCCGAGCAGCTGTCGAACCAGGGCGGCGCGGCGCTCGCGGCCGAGTACGGTGCGCTGTCGGCAGACCACCTCGAGCACATCGACGAAGCCGGCGTGCATGCGATGGCGCGGGCCGGCACCGTCGCGGTGATGCTGCCCGGCGCGTACTACTTTCTGCGCGACACGCAAGCGCCGCCGATCGCGCTGTTCCGCCAGCACGGCGTGCCGATGGCGGTGGCGACCGACTGCAACCCCGGCACCAGCCCCGGCACGCATCTGCCGCTGATGATGAACATGGCCTGCACCTTGTTCCGCATGACGCCGGCCGAGGCGCTGCTCGGCGTCACGCGCGTCGGCGCGCAGGCGCTCGGCTTGCTGTCGTCACGCGGCACCGTCGAGCTCGGCAAGCGCGCCGACCTGTGCCTGTGGGATGTGGATCACCCGGCCGAGCTGTCGTATGCGATCGGCTCAAGCCCGCTGAGCGCGCGCATCCATCACGGCGTCCAGCATCCGCTGCAATAGCGGCTGCACCTGCGCCGCCAGATCGGGCCGGTACGCGAACGGCGCCGTCTCGTCCATGTAGGTGCACTGGCACATCTCGAGCTGCAGCGCGTGGATGCCATCCTGCGGCCGGCCGTAGTGGCGCGTGATGTGGCCGCCCTTGAAGCGGCCGTTGCTGACATGCGTGTACGCCGACTGCGCGGCCATCGCGGCCTCGGCGGCGGCCTGCAGCGCGGGCGCGCAGGCGCGGCCGTCGGCGGTACCGAGGTTCAGGTCCGGCAGCTTGCCTTCGAAGAAGCGCGGCAATCGCGAGGCGATCGAGTGCGCGTCCCACAGCACGACCGTGCCGTGCAGCGCACGCAAGCGATCGAGCTCGCCGCGCAGTGCGTCGTGATACGGCTGCCAGTAGCGCGCGCGGCGTTCCTGCGCTTCGGACGCATCCGGCGCCTGCCCTGCGCGGTACAGCGGCTGCTTGCGAAAGGTGTCGAGCGGCAGCAGCCCGGTCACATCCTGCCCGGGGTAGAGGCTGGTGTCCTCGGGCGGGCGGTTCAGGTCGATCACGTGGCGGGCGAAGCGCGCCGCGATCGTGCTCGCCCCTATCGCGTGCACGAAGGCATAGAGCTGCGGCAGATGCCAATCGACGTCGGCGCGCTGCAAGGCCTCGGGCGTCATGCGCGCCGCGATCTCGGGCGGGATCTCGGTGCCCGCGTGCGGGAACGAAACCAGCAGCGGCACAGTGCCTGGCGTGAACGCGAACATGGTGCAAGTGGTCTAGACAGGTTGGGGTCCAAGTGTAGACTGCGCGGCACGCGGCTTGCATCAGGCTGCGCCACCATTCAACAAACTGCCGGGAGATTCAGTCGATGAGTTCCGTCCGCCGCCTCACCACCCTTGCCGTCCTCGTGGCCGCCAGCACGATCGCGGTCCCGGCTTCCGCTCAGGACACCAAGGTCGCGATCGCGATCTCCGGCTGGACCGGCTTCGCGCCGCTGACCCTGGCGAGCGAAGCCGGCCTGTTCAAGAAGAACGGCCTGGACGTGACGATCAAGAAGATCCCGCAGAAAGACCGCCACCTCGCGATCGCGTCGGGCGACGTGCAGTGCGCCGCGACCACCGTCGAGACCTGGGTCGCCTGGAACGCCAACGGCGTCGCGACGACGCAGATCTTCCAGCTCGACAAGAGCTACGGCGCCGATGGCCTGGTCGTGAAGCCGAGCATCGCGAAGATCACCGACCTGAAGGGCAAGACCGTCGCCGCGTCGGCGCCCGGCACCTCGCCGTACTTCGGGCTGGCCTGGATCCTGAAGAAGAACGGCATGTCGATGAAAGACGTGAAGGTGCTGACGCTCGAGCCGCAGCCGGTCGCGAACGCGATGATCGCCGGCACCACCGACTTCGACGGCGGCATGACCTACGAGCCTTACCTCAGCGCGGTGCGCGCCAAGCCCGAGGCCGGCAAGATCATCGCGACCACGCTCGACTACCCGATGGTGATGGACACTTTCGGCTGCTCGCCGAAGTTCCTGAAAGAAAACCCGAAGGCCGCGAAGGCGCTGGCCGATGGCTATTTCGCGGCGCTCGACATGATCAAGGCCGAGCCGAAGAAGTCCTACGAGATCATGGGCGCCGATGTGAAGCAGTCGGGCGAGGCCTTCGAGAAATCGGCCGCGTTCCTGCGCTGGCAGGATCGGGCCGCGAACCAGAAGTTCTTCGCCGGCGAGCACCAGCAGTTCACGAAGGAAGCGGCCGATCTGCTGCTCGAGATCGGCACCATCAAGCAGATCCCCGACCTGAAGGGCCTGGCCGATACCAGCTTCATCAAGTAGCTCGCGCTTGAAGCCGCTGCGTGAGATCAGTGCCGGCCGGCGCAACGCGCTGGGGCTGGCCTTCTTCGTCCTGTTCTTCGCGGTGTGGGCCGTCGCCACGCTGGGCGGCTTCGTGCCCAAGACCTTTCTGGCCGACCCGATCGCGATGGTGAAGTCGGGCTGGGTGCTGCTGACCGAGCAAGGCTTCGCGAAAGACATCGCGTTCACGATCTGGCGCGTGCTCGGCGGCTTCGTGCTGGCCGCGCTGCTCGCGGTGCCGCTCGGTGTCGCGATGGGCGCGTACAAGCCGGTCGAGGCCTTCTTCGAGCCCTTCGTTTCGTTCGCGCGCTACCTGCCCGCATCGGCCTTCATCCCGCTGCTGATCCTGTGGGCCGGCATCGGCGAGGCGCAAAAGCTCTCGCTGATCTTCATCGGCGCGTTCTTCCAGCTCGTGCTGATGATCGCGCTGCAGGTCGGCGGCACGCGGCGCGATCTGGTCGAGGCCGCGTACACGCTGGGCGCAAGCGACTTCGGCATCGTCAAGCGCGTGCTGATCCCGGCCGCAGCGCCGCAGATCGCCGAGACCTTGCGGCTCGTGCTCGGCTGGGCCTGGACGTATGTGATCGTCGCCGAGCTGATCGGTGCGAGCAACGGCATCGGCCACATGATCACCGACAGCCAGGCGCTGCTCGCGACCGACCAGATCATCTTCGGCATCATCACGATCGGCGTGATCGGGCTGATCTCCGACCTGGCATTCAAGCGCGCGAACCGCGCGCTGTTCAAGTGGGCGGCGCTGTGAGTCGGCTCAGCATTCAAGGTGTCGGCCGCACGTTCGCCGGGGTCAACGGCGGTACACCGACGCTCGCATTGCAGCCCACCAACCTGGACGTCGCCGACAACGACTTCATCACGATCCTCGGCCCCTCGGGCTGCGGCAAGTCGACGCTGTTGCGCATCGTCGCCGGGCTCGACACACCGACCGTCGGCCAGGTGCTGCTCGACGGCCAGGCCGTCACCGGCCCCGGCGCGGACCGCGGCATGGTGTTCCAGAGCTACACGCTGTTCCCGTGGCTCACGGTGCGCGAGAACATCTGCTTCGGCCTGCGCGAGAAAGGCATGGCGCCGGCCCAGCAGCTCGAGATCGCGGCGCGCTTCATCGCCGAGGTCGGCCTGAACGGCTTCGAGTCGCACTTCCCGAAGCAGCTCTCGGGCGGCATGCAGCAGCGCGTCGCGCTGGCGCGCGCACTCGCCGACGACCCGAAGATCCTGCTGCTCGACGAGCCCTTCGGCGCGCTCGACAACCAGACCCGCGCGCTGATGCAGGAGCTGCTGCTGTCGATCTGGGAGCTGCATAAGAAGACCGTGCTGTTCGTGACCCACGACATCGACGAAGCGATCTTCATGGCCAACCGCTGCGCGGTGTTCAGCGCGCGGCCCGGCCGCATCAAGAACGAGCTGCGGATCGACCTGCCCTACCCGCGCCACTACACCGTGAAGACGACGCCGCGCTTCTCGGAGCTGAAGGCGCAGGTGACTGAGGACATCCGCGTCGAGACGCTGCGCGCCGTGCAGATGGAGCGCTGATCTCAGGCGTCGAGCCCGGCCTCGACCAGCGTCGTCGCGGCTTCGATGTCCGGCGCCATCAGCCGATCGACGCTCAGCCGCGCGACCCGCGTGCGCAGGCGCGCATGCAGCGCCTCGATCGCGGGCGACGACGTGAGCGGCCGGTGGAACTCGATCGCCTGCGCCGCGCACAGCCACTCGATCGCGACGACGCCGGCGGTGTTGTCCAGCATCGCGTGCAGGCGGCGCGCCGCGAAGGTCGCCATCGAGACGTGGTCCTCCTGGTTCGCCGAGGTCGGCAGCGAATCGACGCTCGCCGGGTGCGCGAGCGACTTGTTCTCGGACGCGAGCGCGGCCGAGGTCACCTGCGCGATCATGAAGCCCGAGTTGAGCCCGCCATGCTCGATCAGAAACGCCGGCAAGCCCGACAGCACCGGGTCCATCAGCATCGCGGTGCGGCGCTCGGCGAGCGCACCGATCTCGGCGATCGCGAGCGCGAGGTTGTCGGCGGCGAACGCCACCGGCTCGGCGTGAAAGTTTCCACCCGACAGCGCCTGCATCGTGTCGGCGAACACCAGCGGGTTGTCCGACACACCGTTCGCTTCGAGCAGCAGCACGCCCCACGCGTGCTCGATCTGGTCGAGACAAGCGCCCATCACCTGCGGCTGGCAACGCAGGCAGTACGGGTCCTGGACGCGGTCGCAATCGAGGTGCGAGGCGCGCAGCGCGCTGCCCGCCAGCCACGCGCGGTAGCGCGCCGCGACCTCGCGCTGACCGCGCTGGCCGCGTGCGGCGTGGATGCGGTCGTCGAATGGCGTGTCCGAGCCTTTCGCTGCATCGACCGTCATCGCGCCGACCGCGACCGCCACGTCGAACACGCGGCGCAGCCGCTGCACCGCGTGGATCGCGAGCGCCGTCGAGGCCTGCGTGCCGTTGAGCAGCGCGAGGCCTTCCTTCGGGCCGAGTTGCAGCGGCGCAAGGTCGGCCTTCGCGAGCGCTTGCAGCGCGGGCATGCGTTCACCGCGCACGGACGCCTCGCCCTCGCCGATCAGCACGCCGGTCAGGTGCGCGAGCGGCGCGAGGTCGCCCGAGGCGCCGACCGAGCCTTTCTCCGGCACGACCGGCAGCACGTCGGCGTTCAGCAATGCGAGCAGCGCATTGATCACCTCGGGGCGCACACCCGACAGGCCGTGCGCCAGGCTCGCCGCCTTCAGCAGCAGCATCAGCCGCACCACCGGCGCGGCGAGCGGCTTGCCGACGCCGGCGCAATGCGACAGCACCAGGTTGCGCTGCAGCTGCGCCAGGTCGGCATCGGCGATGCGCGTCTGCGCGAGCTTGCCGAAGCCGGTGTTGATGCCGTACACCGCCGCGTGCTGCGCGACCAGGTCGCGCACTGCCTGCACGCTCGCGGCAATGCGCGCATCGGCCTCGGGCGAGATGACCCAGCGTGCGCCGCCGGCGGCGGCTAGCTCGAGCAGCGACGCATCGAGCTGGCCGGGGATGATCGTGATGGGCGTGGTCGGCGTGGTCGTCATGGCGGGCCCCAAGTGGTCTAGACAACTTTAGCATGCGCCTCGTTAGAATGAGCCGATGACGACCTCTGCCGCGGCCGCTCCGCGCACCCTGCCCTACGCCACCATCAAGGCCGCGCTGCGCGAGCGCATCGCCCAGGGCGGCTGGCAGCCCGGCGTGCGCCTGCCCTCGGAGCGCGAGCTGGTGCAGACCTTCGGCTGCGCGCGCATGACGGTGCACCGCGCGCTGCGCGAGCTCGAAGAAGAAGGCCTGATCGAGCGCCGCCAGGGCTCGGGCTCGTACGTGGCCGAGCTGCACCCGATCTCGAACCTGCTGCAGGTGCGCGACATCCACGACGAGATCCGCGAGCGCGGCCACGCGCACACGACCCGCGTCTGCCTGGTGGCGCGCGAGAAGGCCGACGCGCGCACCGCCGCCGCGATGCGCCTGCCACGCGGCGCCGCGGTCTACCACGTGCAGCTCGTGCACCTGGAAAGCGGCGTGCCGATCCAGCTCGAAGACCGGCACGTGAACCCGGCCCTCGCGCCCGATTTGATGACGCGCGACTTCACGCAGGTCACGCCGTCGTTCGTGCTGTTCGAGCACGCGCCGCTGACCGAGGCCGAGCAGGTCATCGAGGCCGTGCTCGCGACCCCCGAGCAAGCGCAGATGCTCGAGGTCGCGGCCGGCAGCGCACTGCTGATGGTGTCGCGGCGCACGGTCTCGCAGGGCGCGGTGGCATCGGTGGCGCGGCTCTATCACCCCGGCGCGCGCTATCGCCTGATCGGCCACTTCTCGGTTTGAACAGAGCGCTCGGCCCGGCTCGCGCGACGGATCACAATGGCGTTGTCCCCACGCGCCGAGCCCGCCATCATGCAGACCAAAGACCTCCCGCCCTCCAACGCCGCCCGCGCCCATGACCTGACCGACGCCGAGTTCGCCGAGCTCGACGACCTGCTGCTCGACACCCCCGAGCCGCTCGAGCCGCTCGACGCGGTGATGCTCGACGGCTACCTCTGCGGCGTGATCGTCCAGCCGGTGCTGCTCGAGAGCGCGACCTGGCTCGCGCACGTGTTCGACTTCGACGGCCGCCCGCTGCCCGACGACGTCCAACCCGAGTGGCTGCAGCGCACGACCGCGCTGATCCTGCGCCGCCACGCGGCGCTGAACCGCGCGATCGTCGAGGACGGCTGGTTCGACCCGCTGGTGCTCGAGTTCGACGACGAGCACCCGCGCGAGCCGGTGCCCGAGGGCGAGGTCGACATGATGGCCAGCCTGAGCCCGGTGTCGCAGTCGCTGATGCCGTGGGTCGCCGGCTTTCATCACGCGGTCGAGACCTTCCCCGACCTCGCCGAGATGCCCGACGACGCGGTGATGGCCGCGCTCGCGCGCCTGTACCGCCACCTGCCGGTCGAGAACGACGAGCAGCGCGAGATCGTCGCCACGCTGGACCGCGAGCACCCGCTCGCCACGCTCGACGACGCGATGGAAGAACTCGTCGTCACGGTCGCCGACCTGCAAGACCTCACCAACGAGCAGCGCTACAAGGTCGACACCTTCAAGCGCGAGACGCCCAAGGTCGGGCGCAACGATCCTTGCCCGTGCGGCAGCGGCAAGAAGTTCAAGCAGTGCCACGGGGCCGGCTGACGCCGGCGACGGCGCGGCGCGCGGTGCCGTGGGCACACGGACCTGCCGCAAGACGGGCACGCGCGGCCGGCGTGGCCAGGCACGTCGCAATGGCTTCATAGCCGGCGGCCCCGGCGTAGGGAGCGACGACGCTGGGAATCGAATGATTGGCGGGGCACAAGACGATGGTCTCGTCGGCACCGACCAGCGCCAGATCGAGGATGGACGACGAACGCGTCATCAGAAACATCGGAGCGCCTCGCGGCCTGGCCCGCTTGCGCAGATACTGCACAAGCGCCTCCTGCGTAGATTGGTCCAACCCCTCTTCGACCATGTCGACCACCACGGGACACTGGCCATCGCGCTCCTCCAGCGTCGAGATCAGCACACGCAACGCGACGGAATCGACAGCGCCCTCGTCAAGCAGCCAGGCGACTTCTTCTTCCGTTCGCTCCTTGCCTGTCGCATCGAGCTCGGCGCCCGCGTCGGGCGGGTGGGTGAATCGGTCCAACCCCAGGTAGACACCGTTCGAAAACGACGCTGCCAAGCTGCGGGCGAAGCGCGTCTTGCCGCTGCCCAGCGGGCCGACGATGTAGTTGAGGCGACGGACCTCATCAAGCTGAAAGTGCTCACCGCTCCACGGCCACGGAAGCTCGAACGACACGGTCGCCATGGCCGGGCAAAGTGCTTCAGACAAGGCGACAAGCGGCATGGGTTGTTCGTCGCACAGCCCGTTGCGCAGTGCCCGGACACGATGGATGGCGTCCTTCAGCGCATGAAACTCGGCCTCCAGCTGCGCCTCCCGCGCCGAGAGCGCCATGCCGAGTTCGTGCGAATCGCCGTTCAGTGCGCGGCCCACTTGGTCGAGTGACAGGCCCAAGGCACGCAGCACAGCGATTTCTCGTCCTCGGGCCAGGTCCTCGCTGCCGTACATCCGGTAGCCTGCCTCAGAGCGGGCCGGCCGCATGAGGCCACGCTCCTCGTAGATGCGCAAGGCCTTTGTCGATACGCCCAGCCGCTGGCTGGCTTGCGACGCACCGATGCGCCTTTCTGGGACCGTCATGTTCGAACTCCGGCTGTGTGGGGAGGAGGCCATCTTCGAGCCTGACCCTGGGGCCGGGTCAAGGGTTGGGCGCCAATGAGGCACGATGCCAGGATGCGCATCCAACTCATGTCAGATTTGCACCTTGAACGGTACCCCGACTTCGTTCCACAGCCAGGAGCAAACGTCGACGTGCTCGTGCTAGCGGGCGACATCGGCTCCTACCAGACAGGGTCGCGCCTCACCACCGACGACTTCGGGTTGACTCGGTTCTCACCCCGGCGCTTCGGTGACCAGTGGCCGCGCGTTTTTTACGTGCCGGGCAATCACGAGTTCGACTCACTCGAATTCGAACCGACCTCGGCAAGACTCCGGGACACCTGCGAGCAGCTGGGCATCGAGTGGCTGGAGCACGAGGTCATCACCGTGGGAACGGTGCGCTTCGTCGGCACCACCCTGTGGAGTGACTTCGACGCGTTGGCATCGGCGGAGCCCACCGTCACCAAGCAAATGCAAGCACGCGAGAAGGCCTACCGCGCGGCGAACTTCTACCTGCGCAAGTACACGACCCTGCGTGACGGCGTGCCCGTGCTCGCGGACGGCATTCGCGAACTCTCACTCGAGTGCCAGGCGTGGCTGCGGCAGGCACTGGCCATGCCGTTCGATGGCACCACCGTGGTGGTGACGCATTTCGCGCCGTCGCTTCGCAGCGCCGACCCGCGCTACGGGCTCACGCCAGGCACTGCAGGCTTCTGCAACGCCATGGATGACCTGTTGCCGTTGGCTCAGGTCTGGATGCATGGACACCTGCATTGCGCCAACGACTACGTGGTCGCGGGCGTCACAGACGGCAACAAGCCTTTTTCGTGCCGCGTCGTGGCCAACACATTGGGCTACCGAAGCAAGGGCGAACAGGAGGCATTCCGCGAGGGTTTCGTCATCGAGTTGACATAGCCACACGAGCGCGTTCAGCTCGCCTTCTGGTACGCCCGCACCCAGTCGATCTGCAAGGACTGCGGAAAGGCGCTGTCGTCGATGCCGTGGCGCCCGGCCCAGGCGCCGCCGATGGCGAGGTTCAGCAAGATGTGGGCGGGGCCGGCGAGGGTGCCGTCGGCATAGGTCCAGGTGTAGCCGCGCGTGTACATCTTCTTGCCGTCCACGTACATCGTGACGCTGGTGGCGTTCCACTCGGCGCCTATCGTGTGCCAGCCCTCGTTGAAGTTGTACGGCGCCTGGTAGTAGGTCCAGGTCGGGTTGAATGCCGGGTCGGCGTAGGTCAGCGTCGACGTGACACCGGTGTTCAACTTGACGTTGGAGTGCAGCATGTTGAGCTTGTCCTCGACGCCGTTGTTGACGAACTCGAAGATGTCGATCTCGGGCGGCCACGCCAGCCGGCCTTCGGCCGACACATCGGAGTTCAGCCAGAACGCCGGCCACACGCCGAGGCCGCCGGGCATCTTCACGCGTGCCTCGTAGTAGCCGTAGCGCGAGGTCCAGAGCGAGCGGATCATCCCCGACTCGTAATTGATGCCGGCCGGGTCGGTGCTCGAGACCTTGCGCGCCGTCAGGCTCAGCACGCCGTTGGCCACGCTCTGGTTGTTGTTGTCGCGGTAGCGCTGCTTCTCGTCGTTCAGGCGATCGGTGGTCTCCATGCCGTAGATGAAGCGCGTCGCCCACTTGTCGCGGTTCAGCGCGGTGCCGTTGAACTCGTCGTTGAATGCGAGCACGTAGCCGGCCGGCACGTACGAGCCCACCGTCGAGGCGATCGCCTCGGTCTGCACGATGGCCGAGCGCATCTTCAGCGACACGCTATCGATGATCGTGCGCGTGCCGCTGGCCGTGATCGTGACATCGGCCATCGCCGCGTACTCGGGCGCCGTGAAGTCCATCGAATAGTCTTGATAGACATTCGATGCGACGGTCATCTTGTAGGTGCGGAACGTTTCATAGCCGCTCGGCCGGTGAAACCGGATGGCGATTTGCGTGCTGCCGGTCGTCTTCTCGTTGCGTGCCTTCACGACCAGCGTGTAGGACTTTCGCGGCGCCACGTCGGCCGAGCCGAAGGTCTGCACCGCCTGCCAGCCGACGTTCAAGGCCTTGCCCCCGGCGCGCAGCTGGCTCGCGACCAGCACCGCATCGCCGACGGTCCACGAGGTCAGGCCATCGGCGAACAGGCCGTTACGCACCAGCTCATTGGGCAGCACGGTGTACGCCAGGGTCTGGGCTTGTGTCTGCGTGGATGTGTCGAGCGCGACGGTGTCATCGGCGGTCGCCGCTGCTGTTGTCGCCGCCGTTGTCGTTGCCGACCCGCCGCCGCAGCCACCGAGCAGCAAGCCGCCGAAGCCGGCCAGAAGGAGTGAGGCCACGCGGGCCCGGTTGAATAGGAAATGCATCGTTGATCCTGAGAGAAGGAGGACTCCCGTCCTCGGCCGCGCGATGCGGGCACCGCGCCGTATCAGCGCGACCCAGAGTCGGCCGCGCCATCGCTCGCGTCGGTCTCGATCATTCAAGAACCCGGCGTCACAGTCGCAACTTCGACAGCGCGCGCGCGAACCTGACCGGAGATTGGTAACGAGATATGGCAGCGACTGCCGCGACAATTCGGTCATGAACCTGAACCAACGCACTGCGGGCGTGCTGCTGCACATCACGTCGCTGCCCGGCCGGCACGGCATCGGCGATCTCGGCCCGGAGGCCTATCACTTCGTCGACTGGCTGGTCTCGGCAGGCCAACGCATCTGGCAGGTCTTGCCGACCACGCCGATCGGCCCCGGCGACTCGCCCTACCAGAGCGTCTCGGCCTTTGCCGGCAGCCCGTTGATGGTGGCACTCGAGCCGCTGGTGGCGAAGGGCTGGCTCGCCGCGCCGGCGCTGCCCGACGGCGGCTTCGACGCGAGTCACGTCGCCTACGACCACGTCGTGCCCTGGCGCATCGCCCAGCTGCGCGCGGCGGCCGCAGGCTTCTTCGAGCACGCCGCGGCCGCGGACCGCGCCGCTTTCTCGACCTGGTGCACGCAGCAGGCCGGCTGGCTCGCCGACTACGCACTCTTCATGGCACTCGAGAACGCGCACGACGGCGCGCACTGGTGGCACTGGCCGCAGCCGCTGCGCGCGCGCGAGCCGGCGGCGCTGGCGCAGGCGCGCCGCGAGCTGGCGACGGAGATCCGCTTCTGGCAGTTCGTGCAGTGGTGCTTCGACACCCAGTGGGCGGCGCTGAAGGCGCATGCGAACCAGCGAGGCGTGTCCATCATGGGCGACCTGCCGATCTTCGTCGCGCACCACAGCGCCGATTGCTGGTCGCGGCCCGATCTGTACGAGCTCGATGCCGACTTCCAGCCCGCCGTCGTCGCCGGCGTGCCGCCCGATGCCTTCACCGCCGAGGGCCAGCGCTGGGGCAACCCGCTGTACCGCTGGGACCGCATGGCGGCCGAGGGCTACGCCTGGTGGGTGGCGCGCGTGCGGCGCGCGCTGAGCCATGCCGATGCCTTCCGCATCGATCACTTCCGCGGCTTTGCGGCGTACTGGGAGGTGCCGGCGACGAGCCCGACCGCGATCGACGGCCGCTGGGTGCCCGGCCCCGGCCAGGCCGTGTTCGACGCGCTGGCCGATGCGCTCGGCCCGCTGCCCATCGTCGCGGAAGACCTCGGCGTGATCACGCCCGACGTGACCGCGCTGCGCGACGGCTGCGGCTTTCCGGGCATGCGCATCCTGCAGTTCGCGTTCGGCGACGACGCGCGCAACGCCTACCTGCCGCACCACCATGTCGCCGCCTCGGTGGTCTACACCGGCACGCACGACAACGACACCTCGCGCGGCTGGTGGGGCAACCTGCCCGAGCACGAGCGCACGTTCGCCGGCGCCTATCTGGCGACCAACGCGAAGGACGTGCACTGGGCCATGATCCGCGCCGCCTGCAACTCGGTGGCCAACATCGCTATCGTGCCGATGCAGGACGTGCTCGGCCTCGACGGCACGCACCGCATGAACCTGCCCGGCAGCGCGACCGGCAACTGGCGCTGGCGCTTCGACTGGGGCATGGTCGGCAGCGAGCCGGCGCGCGTGCTGGGCGTGATGACCGCGGCGAGCGGCCGCGGGCCGTTCGCGCTGCTGGGTCGCTGACCCGCGGACCGCTCGTTCAGCCGGCGGCGGCCAGGCTCGCCACCGCGCGATCTACACCACCCTGGCCGAACGGGATGCCTTGCACCGCCATCGCCGCCTCGACGCCGGCGAGGCAGCCGAGGATCATCGCCGGGTTCAAATCGCCCAGGTGCCCGATGCGGAACACGCGCCCCGCGAGCGGCCCGAGGCCGCCGGCAATCGACACCTGGAAGCGTTCGCGCGCGATGCTGCGCATCGCCTCGGGGTCGACGCCGGGCCCGACGCGGATCGTCGTGACCGACACCGAGCGCGCCGCGGGCTCGTCGCAGAAGAAGCCCAGCGAACCGGCCTCGCTCCAGCGCGCGACGGCAGCGTGCACGGCGTCGGCCAGACGCCGATGGCGCGCGAGCACTTCGGCCTCGCCTTCGCGAAAGATCAGCGCCAGCGAGGCCTCGAGCCCGGCGAGCAGGCTTTGCGGCGGCGTGCCGCAGAACTTGCGGTACGAGAGCTCGCTGCGCCGCAGCCGCCAGTCCCAGTAAAACCGCGGCGCGGGGTTGCGGCGCGCGAACTCGAACGCGATCTCGTCGACCGCGACGAAGCCGAGCCCGGGCGGCACCATCAAGCCCTTCTGGCTCGCGCCGAGCACGACGTTGGCGCGCAGCTCGTCCATCGCGACCGGCGCCGCGCCGAGCGAGGCGACCACGTCGACGACGAACAGCGCCGGGTGCTTCGCGGCGTCGATCGCCGCGCGCAGTGCCGGCAGATCGCTGGTGATGCCGCTCGCGGTGTCGGTGTGGACCACGAACACCGCGACGATCTCGTGCGCGCTGTCGGCACGCAGCGCGGCCTCGATCACCGCCGGGTCGATAGCCCGGCCCTCGACCCACGGCGTGCGGATCACATTGCCACCGAAGGCCTCGGTCTGCGCCGCCCAGCCCTCGGAGAAGTGACCGGTGCCGGCGATCAGCACCTTGCTGCCGGGTGCGATCAGGTTGGCGATCACCGCCTCCCAGGCGCCGTGGCCGTTGGCCGCGTACATGAACACATCGCCACGCGTGTGCAGCAGGCGCTTCAGCCCGGCCTCGCACGCGGCGATGCAGGCGTCGACGCGCGGGTCGGCCAGGTCCATGGGCTGGCGGCTCATCGCATGCAGCACCTCGTCGGGCACGCGGCTCGGGCCGGGCGAGTGCAGGAAGCGGTGGCCGGGGATGCGGGGGGTGGTGCTCATGGCTCGATGCTAGTTCAGAGAAAGCCCTGCACGACCCGCGCGAGCTTGCCGAACTGGCTCGCGATCTCTTCTTCGCGGACCGCACCGTAGCCGAGCAGCAGGCCCTTCGCCGGCGCGCTCTGGCGCAGGTGGTACAGCGACAGCGGGCGCGTCGTCACGCCGGCGCGCAAGGCCTTTTGCACCACCGCGCGATCGTCCACGTGCGGCGGCAAGCCGAGCACGAGGTGCAGCCCGGCGTCGCCGCCGATCACCGGCAGCGTGGCGCCGAAGTGCTTGCCGATCGCCGCGATCAGCGCGTCGTGCCGCGCGCTGTACACCGAGCGCATGCGGCGGATGTGGCTGGCGTAATGGCCCTCGGCGAGAAAGCGCGCGAGCACCGCCTGCTGCAAGGTCTGGCCTTCGCGAAACAGCTCGTTGAGCGCGCGCGCGAAGCCGTCCACCAGATCGGGCGGCAGCACCAGGTACGCGAGCCGCAGCGCAGGGAACAAGGTCTTCGAGAAGGTGCCGAGGTAGATCACGCGGCCGTGCTCGTCCAGGCCTTGCAATGCGGGCAACGGGCGCGCGCCGTAGCGGAACTCGCTGTCGTAGTCGTCCTCGACCACCCACACGCCGTGCACCGCCGCGTACTCGAGCAGCTGGCGGCGCCGGCCGTGGCTCATCAGCGCACCGGTCGGGTACTGGTGCGAGGGCGACACGAACATCGCCGCCGGCGGATCGCGCAGCTGCTGCGGCGTGGGCGCGAGGCCTTCGCCGTCGACGCTGACCGGCACCAGCGTCAGCCCCATCGCGCGGAACACGCTGCGCGCGCCCCAGTAGCCGGGGTCTTCGAGCCAGACCGCGTCGCCGGGGTCGGCGAGCAGCTGCGCAACCAGGTGCAGCGACTGCTGCGTGCCACTCGTGATCACCACCTGCTCGGGCGTGCAGGCGACGCCGCGCGTGCCTTGCAAATAAGCGGCGACGGCCTCGCGCAAGCCGGCGTCGCCGTGCCCGGTGGCGTAGCTCAGCTGCTGCGGCGTGGCGCTGCGCCACAGCTTGGCCTGCAGCCGGCTCCAGACCTGCGCCGGGAACAGCCGCACCTCCGGCACGCCGGGCGTGAACGCGCCCCATTGCAGCCGGCCGGCACCGGCCTCGTCGACGAGCCGGCTGCCGCGCCGCGACAGCAGCGCGCCGCGTGCGGGCACGGCGGCGCTGGTCGCGAGCGTGCGCTCCACCAGCCGCGGGCCGACCGCGGCGACGAAGGTGCCGCGCCCGACGCCGGCCTGCACATAGCCTTCGAGCGCGAGCTGCTCGTAGACATGCACGACGGTGTTGCGCGCGATGCCCAGCGCCTGCGCGAGCGCGCGCGTCGGTGGCAGCTTCAGCCCGGCCGTGAGCACCGACCCGCGGATGCCGGTCTGAAGGATGCGGTAGAGCTGCCGGTGGTCCGGCTCGGCACCGCGCCGGTCGAATTGGCGCAGCACGAAGTCGGGCAGCGCGATGGGCTGGATGGGTGCGCGGCGGGTGTTGGCGTGCATGAATTTGGTTCTATCAGAAATGCTGGATTGGTTCTATTGATGGGTCCAAGTAGGTCCTAGACTTCAAGGCTGTGTCAAGCGCTCTGGGCCGTCGCGGGCTCGCACGAAAGGACTCCATGAACAGCACGACCCCCATCGAATCCGCCCGCCTCGAAGCGGTCGCCTTGGCCAGCAATGCCGCGATCGACGCGCGCCGCATCAATGCAATGCCGCGCGGCGTCGGCATCGGCTTCAACATCTACGCCGAGCGCGCGCTCAACGCCGAGCTGTGGGATGTCGAGGGCAAGCGCTACATCGACTTCGGCTCCGGCATCGCGGTGCTCAACACCGGCCACCGCCACCCGCGCATCGTCGACGCGATCCGCCAGCAGCTCGATCACTTCACGCACACGGCCTACCAGGTCGTGCCGTACGAAGGCGCGATCGCGCTCGCCGAGCGCCTGAACCGGTTGACGCCAGGCACGCATGCGAAGAAGACGGCGTTCTTCACGACCGGCGTCGAGGCAGTCGAAAACGCGATCAAGATCGCGCGCGCCCACACGCGCCGCCCCGGCGTGATCGCGCTGAGCGGCGCGTTCCACGGCCGCACCTACATGGGCATGGCGCTGACCGGCAAGGTCGCGCCGTACAAGATCGGCTTCGGGCCGTTCCCGGGCAGCATCTTCCACGTGCCGGCGCCGGTGGCGCTGCACGGCGTCTCGGTCGACGCGTCGCTGAAGGCGATCCAGCAGCTGTTCAAGACCGACATCGAGCCGACGCAGGTGGCCGCGATCATCCTCGAGCCAGTGCAGGGCGAGGGCGGCTTCTACGTGATGCCGTCGGAGTTCCTGCGCGCGCTGCGCGCGATCTGCGACGAGCACGGCATCGTGCTGATCGCCGACGAGATCCAGACCGGCTTCGCGCGCACCGGCCAGATGTTCGCGATGCACCACCACGACGTGCTGCCCGACCTGATGACGATGGCCAAGAGCCTCGCCGGCGGTGTGCCGCTGTCAGCCGTCTGCGGCCGCGCCGAGATCATGGACGCCCCGGCGCCCGGCGGCCTGGGCGGCACCTACGCCGGCAACGCGCTGGCGATCGCGTCAGCGCACGCAGTGCTCGACGTGATCGACGACGAGCAGCTCTGCGCGCGCGCCGAAGCGCTGGGCGGCAAGCTCAAGGGCCATCTGAACGCACTGCGCACGAGCGTGCCGGGGATCTCGGATGTGCGCGGCCTCGGCGCGATGGTCGCGGTCGAATTCGCGAAGGCCGACGGCACACCCGACGCCGAGTTCACCAAGCTCGTCGTGCAGCGCGCCCAAGCCCAGGGCTTGCTGCTGCTGACCTGCGGCGTCTACGGCAATGTGGTGCGCTTCCTGTTCCCGCTGACGATCCAGGACGCGGTGTTCGATGAAGGCATGGCCATGCTCGCCAAGGCCATGCAGACCTGAACCGAAAGGAGAGACGTGATGCTCAAGCTCAAAGACCCCAGCCTCTTCAAGCAGCAGTCGTACATCGCCGGCGCCTGGGTCGATGCCGATGACGGCAAGACCGTCGCGGTGACCAACCCCGCGACCGGCGAGCAGCTCGGCAGCGTGCCGATGTGCGGCACCGCCGAGACCGTGCGCGCGATCGCCGCGGCCGACAAGGCCCAGCGCGTCTGGCGCGATGTGCCGGCCAAGGAGCGCGCCGCGATCCTGCGCAAGCTCAACGACCTGATGCTCGCCAACGCCGACGACCTCGCGCTGATCATGACGAGCGAGCAGGGCAAGCCGCTGACCGAGGCGAAGGGCGAGATTGCCTACGCCGCGTCGTTCATCGAGTGGTTCGCCGACGAGGCGCGCCGCATCTACGGCGACACCATCCCCGCGACCTCGGGCGACAAACGCATCATCGCGCTGAAGCAGCCGATCGGCACGACGGCCGCGATCACGCCGTGGAACTTCCCGACCGCGATGCTGACGCGCAAGGCCGGCCCGGCGCTCGCGGCCGGCTGCTCGATGGTCGTGAAGCCCGCGACGCAGACGCCGTTCTCGGCGCTCGCCTTCGCCGAACTCGCCGAGCGCGCCGGCGTGCCGAAGGGGCTGCTGTCGGTGCTGACCGGCTCGGCCTCGCAGATCGGCGGCGAGATGACGCGCTCGCCGATCGTGCGCAAGCTCAGCTTCACCGGCTCGACCGAGGTCGGCCGCACGCTGATGCGCCAGAGCGCCGACACGATCAAGAAGCTCTCGCTCGAGCTCGGCGGCAACGCGCCCTTCATCGTCTTCGACGATGCCGACATCGACGCGGCAGTCGACGGCGCGATGATCAGCAAATACCGCAACACCGGCCAGACCTGCGTCTGCGCGAACCGCCTGTATGTGCAGCGCGGCGTGCTGAAGGCCTTCACCGACAAGCTGGTCGCGAAGGTCAAGGCCTTGAAGGTCGGCAACGGCGTCGACGCCGGCGTCACGCAAGGCCCGCTGATCGACGCGAAGGCTGTCGCAAAGATCGAGGAGCACATCGCCGACGCACGCGCCAAGGGCGGCGAGGTGCTGACCGGCGGCAAGCGCCACGCGCTCGGCGGCTTGTTCTTCGAGCCGACGGTGGTGGCCGGTGCGACCGCCGAGATGCTGTTTGCGAAAGAAGAGACCTTCGGCCCGCTCGCGCCGATCTTCGCGTTCGACACCGAGGACGAGGTCATCGCGCTCGCGAACGACAGCGAGTTCGGCCTCGCGTCGTACTTCTACAGCCGCGACATCGGCCGCGTGATGCGCGTCGCCGAGCGGCTCGAGTCGGGCATCGTCGGCGTCAACACCGGGCTGATCTCGACCGCCGAGGCGCCGTTCGGCGGCGTCAAGCAATCGGGCCTGGGGCGCGAGGGCTCGAAGTACGGGCTGGACGACTTCCTCGAGGTCAAGTACGTCTGCCTCGGCGGCCTCGACAAGTGAGCGCGCGGCCGTGCCCGCGCGGGCACGGTCATCGCAGGCCTCGAGGTCTAGGGATACGAGCGACCCAAGGCTTGTGATCAGATCGACATCGCGATGCCAGGCAGGGAGGCCACGCGATGACGATCACCAATGACCAGCTCAGGCAAGTGATGCCCAACCTGACGCCCGCGAAGTGCCAGCTCTATCTGCCGGCGCTCACCGCAGCGATGCAGGCGCACACGATCGACACGCCGCTGCGCACCGCGGCCTTCGTCGCGCAGCTCGCCCACGAGTCCGGCGAGTTCCGCTGGATGGAGGAGATCTGGGGCCCGACACCAGCGCAGCTGCGCTACGAGCCGCCCAGCGATCTCGCGGCCAAACTCGGCAACACCCAGCCCGGCGACGGCAAGCGCTTCAAGGGCCGCGGGCCGATCCAGATCACCGGGCGCTTCAACTACGCGAAGTTCGGTGCGCAGCTCGGGCTCGACCTGATCGCCGACCCGGCGCAGGCCGCCGCGCCCGAGGTCGCGTTCGCCACCGCCGGCCTGTTCTGGCAGTCGAACGGCCTGAACGAGCTGGCCGACGCACGCCAGTTCGTCGCGATCACGCGCTGCATCAACGGCGGCACCAACGGCTTGGCCGAGCGGCAGCGCTACTACGAGCGCGCCAAGGCAGTGCTCGGGATCGACGCAGGTGTCGCGCGTGGTGCGCCGCTGACGCGCGGGCACGAGGCCATCGTCGCCGCGGCCCGAAAGAAGACCAGCAAGACGGCGGCCGCCGCTCATCGTTGAACCCGCATTGATTTGCGCCCGCTCTGTGGCGCTGTTCGCCGGATCGGCATGGCACGGTTCCTGCCACACTCCCCGTGTCATGCCGTTCTCCCACCACAAACGCCTGAGCTGCGGGGTCGTGATCCTGAACCCGGATCGCGAACTGCTGCTGTGCCACGTCACCGGCCAGAACCACTGGGACCTGCCCAAGGGCGGCATCGACACGGGCGAGACGCCGATGCAGGCCGCGCTGCGCGAGACGCGCGAGGAATGCGGCCTGTGCCTCGAGGCCGAGACGCTGCTCGAGCTCGGCCGCTTCCAGTACACGTCGAAGAAGGACCTGCACCTGTTCGCGATCTGCATGCCGCGCGTCGAGCTCCATGCCTTGCATTGCGAGAGCCACTACCTCGACCGCTTCTCGGGCCGGCATCTGCCCGAGATGGACGGCTTCGGCTGGTTCACGTTCGAGCGCGTTCAGTCGCTGGTCACGCCGAAGATGGCGGCGGTGTTGGGCCAGCGCGTGGCGCTGGGCGAGCTGTTCGAGCGCCTGCTGTCGGCGCCGCAGCCGCAGCTCGTCGCGGCCTGAGCTCGGCGCCCTCCGGCCGTTCAGTCGAACAGGCCCGGCGTGCCGCCCAGCAGCGCGCCTTCGATCTCGAGCAACCTGAGCTTGGTGCGCGTGCCGCCCGGCGCCGAAAAGCCGCCGGCCTTCGCGCCCGCGGCGAGCACGCGGTGGCAGGGCACGATGATCGGGAACGGGTTCGCGCCCAGCGCCTGGCCGACCGCGCGAGCCGCGTGCGGCTCGCCGAGTTCAATGGCGATCTCGCCGTAGCTGCGCGTGCTGCCGGGGCGGATTGCACGGGCGAGCTCGTAGACGCGGCGGTGGAACGCTGGGACCGCGCTCAGGTCGAGCGCGATGTCCGCCAGATCGTCACGGCCGCCGCTCAACAAGCCGCGGATGCGTTCGATCACGTGCTGCAGGTCAGGGGTCGGCGCGACCTCTTGCGCGCCCGCATAGCGGCGGCGCACGCGCGATCGTGTCGCGGCATCGTTCGCTTCGGGCAACAGCACGCCGACGAGCCCACGCTCGCCCCACACCAGCGCGCAGCCGCCCACCGGCGTGTCGAACACGGTGAAGAAGAGCAGCGGCGGCGAGGGCATGGCGGGATCGTTGGTCATAGCGGCACTCAAGCTTGCCACACGCCGAAACCCTGCTCGCGCAGCCCGATCGCGAGCTCGACTTCCATGTCGCGTGCGCCGTCGTACGGCATCGGGTTGTAGACCTCGTAGAGCTTGGGCACGAGCCGCAGCCCGAACTCGCGCACGAAGCGGTTAGCCTGCACGCCCGCCATGTGGCGGTCGAAGCGCGTGTCCGGGTCCAGCCCGGTCATGCCGACGTAGACGAAGGGCTTGCCGAGCACGTAGCCCGGGTTCGCGTCGCGGAACTTCGCGACGCTCCAGACCGCATCCGAGAGCTCGACGACATAGACGTTGTAGTGGTGGCCTCTGGGCCGGCGCGTGACCATGGGTGCCTACACTAGCAGCATGCCATCCGACGACCCGCTGACCGCCTTCCTCGCACTCGCCGACCAGCCCTTCACGAAACTCGTGCTGAGCAAGCCACGCGCCGCGGCCGGCGATCTCGTGCGCGTCACGGTGCGGCCGGTCACGCTGAAGGGCGTGCCGATGCGCTCGTTCGTGTACACGCATGCGACGCGCGACATCACGAAGAACCTGGCTGCCGACGACGCGCAGGCCGCGCTGCGCGAGCTGCTCGCCGAGCGCTTCGACAATGCGCACCTGTTCACCGACCATGAAGAGGTGCAGCTGCTCACCAGCCGCAAAGGCAGGCAGACGCTGCTGCGGCACAAGGCGGCGCCCAGCGCCGCTGTTGAAGCCCGCGCGACGCACGACCGCGAGAAGCAGCGCTACGTCGATCAGAACCAGCCCTTCCTGACCGCGCTCGGCGTGACCAACGACCAGCATCAGATCGTGCCGGCGATGGCGCGCAAGTGGAAGCAGATCAACAAGTTCGTCGAGGTGCTGGACCACGCACTCGAGTCCACCGCACTGAAGGACGCGGTCAGCATCGACGTCGTCGATTTCGGCAGCGGCAAGGGCTACCTGACCTTCGCGACGCACGACCACCTGCGCCACACGCTAGGCCTGCCGGCGCACGTGGCCGGGGTCGAGCTGCGTGAGGACATGGTGGCGCTGTGCAACGACGCGGTGCGCGGCCTGGCGCTCGACGGGCTGCGCTTCGAGCAGGGCGACGTGCGCAGCGTCGTGCCGCCGACCATCGACATCATGATCGCGCTGCACGCCTGCGACACCGCGACCGATCATGCGATCCACACCGGCTTGCGCGCCGGCGCGTCCATCATCATGTGCTCGCCGTGCTGCCACAAAGAGCTGCGCCCGCAGCTCTTGAGCCCGCACCCGCTGCGGCCGATCCTGAAGCACGGCGTGCACCTCGGCCAGCAGGCCGAGATGCTCACCGACGGGCTGCGCGCGATGCTGCTCGAGGCCTGCGGCTACGAGACCCAGGTGTTCGAGTTCGTATCGCTGGAGCACACCAACAAGAACAAGATGATCCTGGCGGTGAAGCGCGAACGCGCTGCGGCCGATGCCGACGCGCTCTGGCGCCAAATCGCCGACATCAAGGGCTTCTACGGCATTCAGCAGCAGTGCCTGGAGAGCTTGCTGCTGAAGGATCGCGACGTCGCTGCCGCGTGACGAGCGTGCTCAGCCGACGCGTGCGTCGGTCGCGGTGTCGAACAAATGCAGGTCGCGCGCGTCCCAGTTCAGGCTCACGACATCGCCGACGCGCTGCGTGACCGTGCCGGCCACGCGCGACACCAGGCTGCCGAGCGGCGTGTCGACGAACGCATAGGTGTCGGGGCCGGTCGGCTCCAGCAGCGTCAAGCGCCCAGCGATGCCACGGTCGCCGAGCTGCACGCGCTCAGGGCGCAGGCCGATCACCAGCCCCGCGGCGGGCTGGCGCCGTAGCGCCGCCTGCTGCTCCGCGCTCAGCGCGATGCTCGTGCCCTGGACGGTCAGCGCCTCGGCGCCCAGGCTGGCCACATCGACCGGCAGCATGTTCATCGCCGGCGAGCCGATGAACTCGGCGACGAAGCGCGTCGCCGGCCGCGTGTAGATGTCGTCGGGCGTGCCGAACTGCTGGACCATGCCGTCGCGCATCACCGCGATGCGGTCGCCCAGTGTCATCGCCTCGACCTGGTCGTGCGTGACGTAGACGGTAGTCGTGCGGGTGCGCTGGTGCAGCAGCTTGATCTCGGCGCGCATCTCAACGCGCAGCTTGGCGTCGAGGTTGGACAGCGGCTCGTCGAACAAAAACAGCTTCGGGTTGCGCGCCAGCGCACGCCCCATCGCGACACGTTGGCGCTGGCCGCCGGAGAGCTGGCCGGGCTTGCGATCCAGCAGGTGCTCGATCTGCAGCATCGTCGCGACGCGCTGCACCGCGGCGGCGCGCTCGGCCTTCGGCACCTTGCGCATCTCGAGCGCGAAGCTGATGTTCTGGGCCACGTTCATGTTCGGGTAGAGCGCATAGCTCTGGAACACCATCGCGATGTCGCGGTCCTTCGGCAGCTCGTGCGTGACGTCGCGGTCGCCGATGTGGATGCTGCCGGCAGTCGGCACATCGAGCCCGGCGATCATCGACAGCAAGGTCGACTTTCCGCATCCCGACGGGCCGACCAGGATCAGGAACTCGCCCTCCTCGACCTCGATGTCGATGCCTTTGAGGATGTCGACCGTGCCGAAGCTCTTGCGGACATTGCGGATCGAAAGTGCGCCCATGATTTCCTGACTTAACCTTTGACGGCGCCGGCCGTGAGGCCGCGCACGAAGTGCTTGCCGGCGAGCACGTAGATGGCGAGCGTCGGCAGCGCCGCGATCATCGCGGCGGCCATGTCGACGTTGTATTCCTTGACCGAGCTCGAGGTGTTGGCCATGTTGTTCAAGCCGACGGTGATCGGCTTGGCGTCGCCGGCCGAGAACACGACGCCGAACAGGAAGTCGTTCCAGATCTGCGTGAACTGCCAGATCAGCGTGACGACCAGGATCGGCGTCGACAGCGGCAGCACGATGCGCCAGAAGATGCGCCAGAAGCCGGCGCCGTCGAGCATCGCGGCGCGCACCAGCTCGTCGGGCAGGCTGACGTAGTAGTTGCGGAAGAACAGCGTCGTGGTCGCCAGGCCGACCAGCACGTGCACGATCACCAGGCCCCAGATCGAGTCGGCCAGGTTGAACCAGCCGAGCACCTGCGACATCGGCAGCAACACGACCTGCAGCGGCATGAACGCGCCGAACAGCATCATCCCGAACATCAGCTCGCTGTACGCGAACTTCCACTTCGAGAACACGTAGCCGTTGACGGCGCCGAGCGCGGTCGAGATCAGCACGGCCGGCACGACCATCAAGGTCGAGTTCCAGAAGAAGGGCTGCAGGCCGCCGCAGTCGGTGCCGGTGCAGGCCTGCGACCAGGCCTTGTGCCAGGCCGCGAAATTCAGGCTGCCGGGCAGCGACAGCAAATTGCCGTCGCGCACCTCGGCCATGTCCTTCAGCGAGGTCGCGACCATCACGTAGAGCGGCAGCAGGAAGAACGCGGCGAACAGCAGCAGCACCGACCAGATCGCGAAGCGGTTGAAGGTGTTCTTCATTTCCGCGTCCGCAGTTCGGAGTAGAGGTAGGGCACGACGATGGCCGCGACGGTCGCGAGCATCACCGTCGCCGAGGCCGCGCCCAGGCCGATCTGGCCGCGCGAGAACGACATCGCGTACATGAAGGTCGCCGGCACGTCGGTCGCGAAGCCGGGGCCGCCGGCGGTCAGCGCCATCACCAGGTCGAAGCTTTTGATTGAGATGTGCGCCAGCACCAGCAGTGTGCTGAAGAACACCGGCCGCAGGCTCGGGATGATCACGCGCCAGTAGATGCGCGGCAGCGAGGCGCCGTCGATCTGCGCGGCCTTGATGATGGAGTCGTCGATGCCGCGCAGGCCGGCGAGAAAGAGGGCCATCACGAAGCCCGCGCTCTGCCACACGCCGGCGATCACGACGGTGTAGATCGCGCGGTCGGGGTTGACGAGCCAGTCGAACGTGAAGCTGCTCCAGCCCCAGCCCTGCACCAGGTGCTCGAGGCCGAGGCCGGGGTTCAGGATCCACTTCCACGCGGTGCCGGTGACGATGAAGCTCAGCGCCATCGGGTAGAGGTAGATCGTGCGCAGCGTGCCTTCGACGCGGATCTTCTGGTCCAGCAAGATGGCCAGCAGCAGCCCGAGCCCCAGGCCCAGGCCGATGAACAGGCTGCTGAAGATCGCGAGGTTCTGCAGCGCCACGCCCCAGCGCTCACTCGCGAACAGCGTCGCGTACTGCGCCCAGCCGACGAACTCATAGTTGGGCAGGATGCGCGAGGCCGAGAACGACAGCACGCCGTTCCACGCGATCAGGCCGTAGATGAAAACGAAGGCGAGCGCAAAGCTGGGTGCCAGCACGAGGCGTGGCATCCAGCGCGCCAGGCGCGCGGGGCTCACTTACTTCGTCTTGGCGGCGGCGACGAGGCGATCCATCGCCTGTTCGGCGGTCATCGTGTCGGTGTTCCAGAACTGCGACACCACGTCCTTGATCGCCCCTTCGGCGGCCGACGACACCGCCATGCCGTGCGCGATCGACGGCACCAGCGTGTTGCTCTTCGCGGTCGAGACGAAGTCCTTGGCCGAGAGCTTGGCGCAGTCGTCGAACTTGGACATGTCCATGTTCAGGCGCACGGGAATCGAGCCCTTGTTCAGGTTGAAGGTCTCCTGGAATTCGGGCGCCATGATCGCGGCGGCCATGTCCTTCTGCGCCTGCACGTTGGTCGTGTTCTTCAGCTTGAACATCGCGAAGCTGTCGACGTTGAAGGTGAACGCGTTGGCCGTGCCCGGCGCCGCGGCGCACAGGAAGTCCTTGCCCGGCACCTTGCCGGCGGCGATGAACTCGCCCTTGGCCCAGTCGCCCATCAGTTGCATGCCGGCATCGCCCTTGATGACCATCGCGGTGGCGAGGTTCCAGTCGCGGCCGGCGGCGTTCTTGTCGGTGTAGTCCTTCACGTGCTTGAAGGTCGTCAGCACCTTCTGCATCGTCGCGCCCTTCAGCGAGGCTGGGTCGAGTTGCACCAGCGCCTTCTTGTAGAACTCGGCACCGCCGACGCCGAGTGCGACCGATTCGAAGGTGGTGAAGTCCTGCCAGTTCTGGCCGCCGTGCGCGACCGCGATGATGCCGGCCTTCTTCAGCGCCTCGGCGGTGACGAAGAACTCGTCCCAGTTCGTCGGCATCTTCGCGTTCGCCTTTTTCAGCGCCTCGGGGTTGGCCCAGAGCCAGTTGACGCGGTGCACGTTGACCGGCACCGCGACGTAGTTGCCCTTGTACTTCATCACGTCGGAGACGACCTTGGGCAGCAGCGCGTCCCAGTTGTTGGCCTTCGCGACATCGTCGAGGTTGGCGAGCACGCCTTCCGCACCCCACTCCTGGATCGACGGGCCCTTGATCTGCGCCGCGGCCGGGGCATTGCCCGAGACCACGCGCGACTTCAGCACCGTCATCGCCGAATCGCCGCCACCGCCGGCGACCGCGAAGTCCTTCCAGCTGTGGCCCTTGGCCTGCAGCGTCGCCTTCAGCGCGGCCGCCGCCCGCGCTTCGCCGCCCGAGGTCCAGTAGTGCAGCACTTCGACCTCGCCGGCGTTGACGCCGAACGATGCGGCCAGCATGGCGGCTGCAGCGGCGATCCGCAGGGGTTGGGTGGTGAGGTGGGTGACGGTCATCAAGGGTCTCCGAATTGTTTGTGTCTTGGATGGTGTCGAGGCCGATGGATGCACGCCGACGGGGCGGAACCTTAACAAAGTATTAACACTTGTCTGGCGGTACTTTCCCGTATCGGTTTCGTCAGCATCGCAAAGCCTCGGCCAATGTGTCGAGAACCTGCTGACCCGCTGCGTAAATCCCGCACAGTGGGCGCTTCCGATCGCCAGACCGCTGCGTGTGCTTATCGCAACACGTGGTTAACACCAGGTTAATGAAATTAACCCGCCACGAACAATACGCATCCGGTGGCGGCGCGGGGCGCTGTCCCGGTTCCTCAATCAACAAACCCCTCTGGAGACTCCAACCATGTCAACCCTTGCTCGCAGTGCTGTATCGCTGGCTGCCTCCGCCGTCACGGCCGTCACGGTCGGACTGGCTCCGGGGCTCGCCCAAGCCGTCGATTTCGACGGTTACCTCCGAGCCGGCCCCGGGGCCACGTCCAAGGACGCGGCGCGCGCCTGCTACAACCTGGGGATTTCGGGCGGGCACTACCGGCTGGGCAACGAGTGCGACT